>Ga0131853_10001073_pt1 | contig 49767 bp, 28 predicted proteins | sample TergutLab28metaG_FD_92764 | JGI IMG/M metagenome (GOLD analysis project Ga0131853, IMG submission 92764) | Labiotermes labralis P1 segment gut microbial communities from Petit-Saut dam, French Guiana - Lab288 P1 (version 2) (version 2) | ecosystem: Host-associated > Arthropoda: Insects >...
AATGGCCTGAAAATGCCTGACGCTGTATGTACAGTTTTGAGCTCCTGATGATGGACGGAAAAGCCGTCTGAAACATGTGGGGCGTCTTATAGAAATAAATAAATTGAGAAAAGTTGCATCTTGCTGATTTTACTACGAAAATATTTTCAGATGAGTAAACAATTCTCACGTACTCACTATCCCCTTTATTTAGACCAACCGTTCTTTTCCGTGCTCACAAAAGCCTGCCGCGGGACCCTGTTGTCAGATTAATTCAGTCCATTTCCGCACAACCGCATTCTTCAACATTAGTTTTAATTTATCCCTCATCTTTGAATAAAAGTCCCAAGAGATCTCTTCTCTTCAAAATTGCCAGCTGAAATCTGTAATCATTCTTCACCGTCCCAATTCATACATATCCATCCCACATCCCTCCAATAATGTTTGTCAAAACGAAGGAAGAGAAAACTTATTTCCTTTCTCTTATAATCTATTCTCAAATAACCTAAACTACCTACCTTATTTCTGTAGGTTAAAAGACAAAGAATTAAATAAACAGGTAAAATTACAATATATTACACTTTACATTTCTCTTCTTTAGATTGAAAAGAAGAAGGCAGAAAACAACAAAATTTTCGGAATTTTATGTGCTCTACATTTTATTTTGAAGGTAGCTGTCATTTGACATTTGTCGTGTTTTTTTATTTCGTCACCTATTGGAGGTTTTATTAGCTAGTTCACGTTATAAAGTTATCATGTGTACCTTCTAATTTTTAAAATTTGTTCCCAATATTTTATCCAAATTTATGACACTGTGTTAGATTTCGTAAAATATTTTACCGTACGGTAAGGGTTTTATAACTCCAGCTAAGTCGCTAAACCCAATACCCATCACTTGTTTTTTAGTGTTTCTGGTGTTTTTTATTCATCATGTATACCTATCTGCATATACATACACTTCATATATACTGTATAAACTTAAGCCTTTATATCGTTCTGTCAGTCTCCAATACAACAATACAGCCTGAAAGATGTTCTTTGTCAGGGCAAAAAGAATTTTTGCAGAAGTTTTTATACTGTTATTTGTGTAGCGTAGATAAACTATGCATATCTTCTTCCTTTCAATAAAAAGGTAAAGTGATCCCTTTACAGGCCCTGTGTGGCCCAGAGGGTGGGTAGAAGTATAGCTGTACCCTTCCATGACCGTGACACTAGAAGGGGGTGAGTGGTCAGCAGCACGCCCCGGCCGCACTTTACTACCGGGAAAGAGCCGGTACCCATTTTACAGGAGGCTGGGTGGGCCCCAGGGCCGGTCTGGACGGGCAGAAAATCTCTTCCCTACCGGGATTCGATCCCGGACCGTCCAGCCCGTAGTCAGCCGCTATACTGACTGAGCTACCCGGCTCATTCCTTTCAATAAAGCAAAGATAAACTAGACGTGATTGCCTTTCTATCGTTAATAAGTATGTTAATATTGCCTTGAAAACAATGCTTACGACATTTCTGTAAAGATTTCTTTTCTTCAAAGTAATGTCCACGGATCATTCATGACCAATAAATGAGTGTTCTCGAAACAAATCTGTCAATATTTAGTAAAATGTGTAGCAATAATACGGCCCTAAAACTTACAGTAGCTCTGCTGGGCACTGATCGCAATTTTAGCCATAATCCTAATTCAAGTGGGAGTTAAGGCGGTTTGAGCTCAAGTAGTGAAATATTACACATAAATCTATCAATACATATTCTCATCAATGCCGACAATAAGATTATCGCAATGTGTTAATCTCTCTGTAACATCTCTATTGTGATTTGTGGTTGTTTCATTAAGAAGGAAGTTTTCTCGTGGCAGTACCATAAAACTCATGCGATTTTTATGTTATTTCACGTTGAAAGGAAATATATCTGAATCTAATTTTCTAAAAATGCTCGACTTTCTGACTTCAGCAATCAGAAAGTACAATTTATTTTCTTAATTTGTAACTCCATATAATCAATGTAATTTGTGCAACGTTTGGAACCTTATCTCTCACATTTTTTGCCGTAGATTATTTCAAAGTTTCAAGAGATATCTAATTAAACGTTTATTTCACAGACAAGGGAAGGTGCTTCCTTCAGTAGTCCAGTCTGTTTAATGCCTTGTTGGGATAGAGTTGCAGATTTTTTTAGAATACTCTGGAACTTATAAACACTCTGTGTTTGGACAAAGGGCTGAATTTTTGTACTGAACTTCGATATCTATAGTTAAGAACCACTAGCCTTTAAAAGACTAAATTAAAGTAGAATTCTAGAGTAAGAACAACATGTAGAAGGCTGTCATTCACATCAGTCGGTCACTAGCCTGTTAGGAATAAAAGCTTTAAAGCCTGTATTCCCAAATCTCTTTTCAAATTTACCTGTTCATAAAAAGGCAACGATTATCCTAATACGATGTTATGGCTTTTGTCCCCGATCCGCCCGCCCGCGCTGCTGAGTAACTCCATGTACGCTGGGTCCTCATCATAATTTCTGGATCAGCATGTGCATAAGCCCTCCTATGTCAGGCACTAGGTACATAGGCTTCAAAAATCTTCCACTCTCCTCCTGTGGTCGATATATGAGGCAGTACCCAAACACAAATCCTGCGTCTCCACCTGCAGTGTTGCCTATCCACTGATTCCTTTGGGTAACGTTCTCAAATTATAGTTATAAACTGAATGAAGTATGGAATTTTGAATACACAACAAACAAGCGAGAAACAAAATAACAAACTGACTAACTCCATTGAGTAGATTCCTTTCTGAGAATTTAGCAGTTTCTCAGCTAGTCAAGAAATTTCCCGAAGGTTTGGAAATCGAAGGTTCATGACAGCATTCACAAACGCCCGCCACCTGTACCAAACCAGAGGAAGTAACAACTATCAGCTTCTGAAATATACTTCTGCTACATTAATGTAGCTATTATCTGTTTGTTTAGGGTTAGACAGCTCAACAGAAAAGAAAACTTATTACGTCCATATGAATTTTTTGACAAAAAATTGGATTAAACCCGTACGAAGAGAACTTAAGTTTTAAAACCGTTTACAAACGTGATGTCCAGGAAACAGGAAGTCTTAATATTTGTTATAATCAAAAACACTTGTTGCTGCATGTTGCGTTATAATATTTTGCAAACCAACATTAATGTTTCTATTCATGCTGAGCAGCATATACAGATCTCCTCTCTTATATTTCAGTTATCTTGAAGAACATTCTGATGTGCAAAAGTGAAAATGATTTCCTAATTTTCACTGTTTTTGCCACCGGAATTTATGAATTAAACCCCAGTTTAAAGAGATTCCCACGTATTTTAGAATTTAAAAATTAATTACAGTGCTGCAAACTATGAAATACTTGTTTGTAAACTTGGTTTATGACATTGTAAACAATACAACTATAAAAGCCTAAGTTACATTGTTGATGTAAAACGAAGTACTTAAGGTTCTTTGATTGTCATATGAGTTCATAAGGCTTCAGACTATATATCTTTCTGCATCGTGCTTACGTAAGTTAAAAGCTCTCCATAAAGAAGGCTGATAAATTTCATGGATTTTACGAGCAGAAAAAAAGAAGTTCTCTTCTTTAAATGTTCTGCCAATCACAATTTCAACTGCGGCGAATGGTATAAACATGTCCTTCCCGAAGAATCGTTGTTTAATCCATTTACGTGGAAGAAAAACGTTGTTCAGACCAACTGGTTTTGTGTAGTATAGTCTCTTTTCTTTTTTACTAAAGCAGCGGAAGAGAGTTCTCTTAGGCCAAATATGCAATAGGAAGATGTGTTTCTTCTGTTCACAAATTAGGTTGAAATGTTGCTGTGGTAAAATTTAAAACGAAGCTTCATGCTTCAAAATACATTACATCCATGAAGTGGAATCTCCAATTTGCAGTTTTGTAATAAAAGATATTCAAAACACTGGATACATTGTCAAACATTGAAGCATTTAGCCACACATCTGTGCCACAAGGTGTAATATTTTGGAATTTTAACTGAAATTTATGTCGGAATTCGAAGCAAATATCTAAGACCTTCGAAGTAACAAGGCACTAGCCATAATTTACATTACTCATGCAGAAGGGTTGCTGGTCTGTTGCGTAATAGGATAAATATCCTTAACACAGGAGTTTACTCAAGACTTTCATATTTTACTTTAATACTTACATGAAAACGTAAATATTACAGGTGTTACAAATAACAAAAAAAGTAACACAATACATCAAAGGAGATTAAGTAAGTAATGCCTGTTGATACTTTTTGTGTATTTAAAGGCTTTTTCAAATACGTATAATACTTACTTACTTACTTACTTACTCCATGGTGCAGAGTCCTTCTTGATAAGCTAACTGGTTTGCAGCTAGTCAAGAAATTCCCCGCATTTCACGGAACTCGAAGGTTCATTACCGCACTCACAAGCGTCCGCCACCTGTCTCTATCCTGGGTCAGCCCAATCCAGTCCATATACCCACATCCGACCTCCTGGAGATCCATCTTAATATTATCCACCCATCTACGCCTAGGTCTCCCCAGTGGTCTTCTTCACTCCGGTTTCCCCACCAAGACCCTATACACCCCCTCTCCTCACTCATACGCACCACATGCCCAGCCCATCTCATTCTTCTTGATTTTATCACCCGCACAATATTGGGTGAGGAGTACAAATCATTTAGCTCCTCGTTATGCAATCTCTTCCATTCCCCCGTTACCTCGTCCCTCCTAGGTCCAAATATTCTCCTCAACACCATACATAGCCTTAAATGAGAAGATATTGGTGAATGACGGACTGGGGAAAGTTTTAATTACAATACGTTGCAGTGACTGAATAAAAAGATTTCACAAGCTGCTTCTGAAACGTCGGCAAATAGTAAGCCAAGAACTAACTGCAGTGTATGATGCAGTCAGTAATCTGAAATGGTGATTCTTCGTGAATAATTGCTTGAAGAAACTGTAGATACATGACCTTTCCTGAAAGTTAGTTAACCTTCCGAATTTTCTAATAGTTTGAATTCGACTTCTGCACGAGATTTCCTGGCTTTGGACGACGGATAGCTCAAATTAATCACGAGAGGGTCGTAATAAAAACTTATAGCTTATTTATGAACTAACAAATGACAAAGACGCAGAATCTGTTTCAATTGGTTTGAATATTTGAATCGAAATTGCAGCATACGTTTAGAAAATTCACTTTCCGCAAGGTATATATGGAGCATGCATAGTATATTACTTTTCAGTCAACATAATTTCTTCAAACTTTCTGCCTTTTCTCTCGGCTTTGTAATTTAAACTGAGATATTCAAGTCAGTATGGAATATCGTCAAAAGGATTTGAAAAGTTCAGTTATATTATTTTTTTTAAGAATGAAATTTGTAAGGAGTCGATTTTAGGCGCACTCGAAATATTGCGAAAAGCGACTATTAGCTTCGTCATATCTGTCCGCCTGTCCGTCTGTCCCACGTGGAACAGTTCGGCTCCCACTTGAAGGATTGTCATGAAATTTGTTATTTGAGCATTTTTCGAAATTCTCTCGAGAAATTTCAAGTTTAATTAAAATATGACTGGAATATTCAAAGCTGTGCGTCTTGGGTAACCACGAAGAGAGACATGATTCGCCTAGAAGCTGCAGAAATGCGCTTTCTAAGAAGTGTTACGGGATACACGAGGCTGGCTAAAATAAAAAGCGAAGTCATAAGAAAATAACTAGCGATCTCTGGAATACAAGACGTGAGACTCAAATACAAACAAAACTGGATCAACCACCTTGAAAGAATGGACAACCCCAGACTCCCGAAACACGCCCTCAACTACAAACCTCGAAGAAGAAGGGATCGTGGACGCCCCAGGAAACGATGCCAATGCGTCGATGCCGGAACAGGTCAAACGACCTAATCCATGGAGGAAGATGATGATGATGATGATGACGGGAATAAAGTGTACTTGATATGAAGAGCAATACACATTTATGATAGCATCTCGGTGAATTCTTTTTACAATGTGAAATGTTTGAGACAAAACAGCAGATAAAACCAAAACAACAGATAAAACCAAAACAGCAGATAAAACCAAAACAACAGATAAAACCAAAACAGCAGATAAAATCAAAACAGCAGATAAAACCAAAACAACAAATAAAACCAAAACAACAGATAAAGCCAAAACAACAGATAAACCGAAACACACACTGTATGCTCAATAACTTTTTGTTTCAATCGTGCCGTTTGTGAAATACTGGGTAAAATATTGTAGAGCCGGGCAGACCACATACGACAATATGGCGCATGCGTGTTGTGTACTGGATACCTAAATGTGAGGTTAAGCAATACTTATTGCTTTTCCACTACAACAGTGGTTGCACTAAAGCACCTCCATATTGCCTTATGTGAACACTGCCTGTCTTGTTCACTTAATGTTCTTTTGCACGCTACTAGTTGCACTTTAAACGCACGTTTCAATATTTCCACTCGTGAGAGGTAATGTTTTGAAAATTGTCTTCATGCTGTTGATTATTCAGGCCTGTAAGATACAGACCTTAACCACAACACAGGCATCTGCAGGTTTTAGCCTGCCTTCTCTTGCTACTTGAATGCATATTAAAGCCCCATGCGTTATGCAGGCTTTCGCAAAAACTTTAAACCTTCCTTCAATAATTTAGTCATTTTAATATTAAGCCACGCAAAGTTTTTGCACAAGAATATGGATCATCATCATCGTATATACGGTGTACCATATACGTAATGCAAATAACAGGAAAATGAACAATAAATTGAAAAAATTACTTATAAATAAGGAATAAATAATACAACACTGAGAGCAGATGATCGCATAAAACATCAATTTTCGGAATGATAATGTTAATTTACAATAATTTAGTTAATGCAATTTATAACAAAATAGTCTGTGCACAAGTTAAGTGCAAAATAAATGTTAATTGTCACAACATAGGCAAATCAAATTTCGCCTATGATTAATGTCACAAACAAATTAATAAAATATTTCCTGGGACCTGGTTTTTAACCTACCAATATATAATAAAGAGCAGTGACTGAGATTCAGCACTTGCCGAATTTTCCAGTGTGGCGGAAGATTATTTCAAGTAATAAGGTCTAAAGTATTAATATTTAAATTGTAATAACACAAGACTACTTTATGTCAGGAAGAAATATCAGATGTATCAGTAATATAACACTTGAGAAGAATCGTGACTGGTAGTTTTTATTGAACATATGATTACAAATATATGTGCAACAAAGTATAAATTTTTAGTTTTTTGTTCTCTGCTGAGAAATAATTCTGAATTGGTCGCCTTGAAATGCAGTGTCTTAGTTGATATTCTGAGATTTCAGATCGTTGAATTTCTTTATTAGAGACTTTAAAGAGTGAAGAGAAAAGAACATTGAACTGGCGATCAGTAAAATTTGTTCAGTAGGTTGTAATGTGCCCTCATTCGAGGCATGAAACATGCATACCTGACAAAAAATATTAAAAACCCCTCGCGAGTTAGTGTGTCTGGAGTTACCCGTTCAACAGCTGTAGTGACATATATGTAAACTGAGAAAACCTTTTCATTTATCCTTCATCGCACTGTGTATATTTTTTCATACAAATACACACATATTGGATGTATATATATATATATATATATGTGTGTGTGTATGTATGTATGTATGTGCGTTTTCAGAAAATATATCTTACATCTCCTGAGTGGTTTTCCGAACACACTATAATTTTTTCACCATTAGCTGAGAACTCCTTCAAGGTTTATACAGGCTTAAATATATCATATATGTAGTATAAGCTGAAATTAGACCCTATACACGCTTATATTATGTATATTATATAATATACATATTATAAATTACTAATAGTGATTTTTATTGTATTTGTTATATGTATTATGTAATATAATAATTATTATATATTGTATATTATATATATATATCAATTGTAACATTTTTATTATATTTATAATATTTTTTATTGTATTTATTATATTTATATAATATATAGCGTATATAATGTGTATATTATAAAGCAAAAGTTTTGTTATTTCCAGTTACCAGTGAATAGGCTGTTGATAAAGTTGCTGTATAGTATTTGGCAGCAGTTAGACGTGAGTGATCAGCTTCTCCCTTCAGCCTGAATTAGAAGGATAGGTGACTCCAAAGCCTTTCTTGAATAACAACGTCGCCATCACCGCCTCGGGAATGAAACTCAGTAATTCCACTCGTATCCATTCCATTTATTTTCTCTGTATCTTTCTTAGGACGTTACTCAAACACGCTCTCCAAATTTCAATTTCGTTTAACTACGAATTTTACTCAGAACAACAGGTATTAATGAATTTAAATATTCAGAATGCTGGAAACCATTACGATGAGCAGTATTTCTGTATTACGAAATCCACTTACAAAGATTAAGCATTTAGCATAAAAGCTCCAGGATATATCGCCTCTTTCCTCATTCCCAATGCGCGGTTTTATCCCATCGTCTTCATATATGAGGATTCTTTTCACTGAGACGGAAGAGCCGTCTCGAACTTCACTCTACTACCGTTGCACACACGACTGTAGGGATATTGTAATAGCACAAGGTACAAAGCACTAAATATTTGTTAGTGTTTCATGTATAGGTTAACCCCTGCCACAGTAAGTGTTAACACTGTGAAATAATTTGTATTGTTAATTTTTAAATCGCCCACCCGCCTTAAGATCCATTCTGTATCTAACAGAAGCATAGACCACCATTAATCCGATAACGTAGATAGCCCCTATATGAGTAATTTGAATCTGTTATTTCGAAATAATTCAACACACAACACCATGTATACTAGTATATCAAAACACAACAGCATATATAACAGTACGGATTTCCTTCCGTATTACCTCCTTGTCTGCCAGTCGTCATAACACCAGTGCTTCATACACACCCGCTCCAACTTGGGGCGTGCGAGAGTCCTTTCAGCAGCACCGTGCTGCTTGTTCAAAGCTCAGTTCTTCCCTCCGTTGGAAGCAGCGTCAAGAAGCATGGTCTGAATAGAAAATATCATTATTGATAACAGCTCGGTCTTCATATATGATCTTACCTCTGGCTGGAATTAGGAAAAACAGTTAATAAGGCGCTGATTCATATTCATTTCAAATTTAGAACGTAATTAGAAAGGGAAGTGCATCTTGAAGTTTTAAAAAAAAATTCATATTTGTAGAGAAACCAAGAGGGATAATCAATCAACGATAAACTCACAGTTGACCCTAATATAATATTGGACGATATTAAGCCACACTTCCTCACCCGTTCCAAAACAACCACATATTCTACGGTATATCTTACCGTTGAAGTGAAATTTAGCTTCCTAATTTCACGAAATTCTAACCGATTTGTTTACTTATGCTAAGAAGGTGTATTCAAGAGTTTACTTTACGTAAGTACAAACTTATCACAGATTTATCGGATGATAATCCTTATCTTTATATTACATTTTAATGATGCACAATAATCCCCACATGTTATGACTAATTACAGTCTGAAATTAACTAACCGATAGGATGAGATACAAAGAACGAAAAGCCACGGAACAAAAGTAATAGTATACCGTACCTCTTCATCATCAATCAAAATTAAGAAACAAGTTAACGCAAGTAAGATATTCTTTTTTATTTTCGAACCTATTTCAAGCAATCATTTATAAATGAGAAAGTTAAACTTATCAGGACTTAGTTTACAGATTGGACCTTACAAGGCTTATTTTAATACTGAAAAACATCCCTTTTACACTCGAAGAAATGGAATAGAATTTTAATATTTTCAAATAATACGCACGTGTTTTATTTTAATATAGATTCTTGACATTACCCAGGGTAATGAAATACTACTCCCCAACTGGCAGAAGGAATCATGGTAGACCTTTGAATAGACTTCTGGATACATGAGACCGGAACGGGTCAACAAGTGGCCCAACTCCATGAAAGATATATCATGATGATGATGATGATGTTGATGATGGATTCTGACTTTTATTTACTTTCAGCTTATGCAACTCAAATTTGTGTAAACGTCAGATCTCAGCTATCTGAAAATATGTCGTTTTGATGGGCTGTGTTTGATTATCATTCTTTATATATTTTTAGCTGCCTGATGATGGCCTCTCACTAAAGCCAAAATATGTAACAAGCAATAAAATTGATATAAATTCAGTTGTTTTTGTTGGTTGACGTATGTAAATTCTTTTGTTGCAAAGAAGTAAACATCTGTAACTTTTAGATACGGCTAACTGATCTAAGTCAACATGAAGTAACATCATAACATATAATCCACTGATTTTATATCGAACGCAAAATGTGAAGGTTTTAAGTGCAGCCGAAAATGGTAATTATTTATACTGTCTATATTGTGCACTTGATAGTATAGGTAGACAAGACATCAACTGCGTACAATGTTTACGGATCATATCTTAAAATATGAATCATACTATAAACTTGTCGATAAATGTAAGAATAACTGATAATTTTGGCTTTTTTAATCACTTTTGTGTTTACTTTAAAGATCACAAAATTCACGGAAAACTATATCTGATATTAAACTTTATTGAGCTCTTTTCATTAAAAATTTACAAACATTTTTTGTTACGATAAATATTTAGAAATGTAGGATGGGATAGGATAGGATTAATATAAATTCGAATTTATTTGCAAATTATCTCGAAATTTTACATTACTTTGCATAAAAAAAATCAGTTTACTAATTCATTGGTTGCTGCATGCGCATAGGTTGAAAAGCAGACCGCAATCAATTAGGAGCGGCAGACTAATAGGAACAATTTTGCATTTTTGCCTTTAAGCCAACAGATCCCTGAGCATTTTCCCTACACGAACGGCACTCATACTGTGACAAAAATTCATTTCATTGTGAAGTTTACATTACACACTGTTGACAGTTTACGCTGTAAAGTTTACAGATAAATTTACCCTAAGATTACTCTCCATTGTGTGAAGCATGTAAGTGAATGAAAGTATACCTGTAGCTGCAGTCATTTTTAACATCGAACTTGGTTGCAAGTAAGTAGTTACTTTCGCGTTTAGACTGTTTCATCCCCTAGGAAATCTTCATGGTGTCCACAGAATAGCAGCTTCAATGGTTCCAGACCTTGTTTAGTTTCAGTGGTCAAGCAAAATACATTTAGGTTTGGGGAACAGAATCCTTGGAAGTTAACACTGCACCAACTGAGCTAATACTGTCTATAGTAAGATATGATATAATTTGGAATTTCTTATAAAAACAGATTAAATTCTCCAGCCAGAAGAAGTAAAAAAAATATTCTGTACGAAGTCTGTAGCAACAGAATGTAGAAACAAATGTATGCGTATTTTGTGGAATACTGTAGCTCAAAAAGCGGGATTTTTATTTATGGGATATGAAAAAACAGTAAGAATTCAGGTCAGTCAATTCGATTACCTCTCTTCGCTTTCCTCTACTCCAGCGTCAGGAAATTCTGAATATCTTATTCCTGTAGCAGGCGACTGCAGAGATTTGAGTCTGAAGCCCTTTCAAATAATCCCTTGTCGAGATGTAGGTAGGTCATGGGAACGATTCTCCTCTGAGTTCGCTCAAAACCACCTGAGCTAACCGCCCTCCCCCACCCGCAATGCTCACGCCAACTTTGGAAAATAAACTCTGTTCTGATTTCTGTTTAAATCGCTCTTCGAATATTTTTGTAACTCCGCTTTTGAATGGTGGGACAGAAGTTCAGAAAGTCGCTGTGTGTGACAAAATGAGTTACTTTCTTGAGGCAAGGAACCACTTTTACAACATTTTAAAACGATTTGGACCCGATCTTTATGGCATCAAAAGACTGATATTATATCCGAACATGTGCTACATATTTTTCCGAAATTCACAATTAATTTTATGCTCTGATCCTGCCATTGTGCTTAGACACACTAGTAACTGTTAAGAGTACATAAGGTGTTACTTGCTCAGTTCAAGCCCTATGCCTCCTTAATACAAATTTTGATTTCAATTTTTTTCACCCCAGAACAGGCCACGAAGGCCCAGAGAGGTAGTAGATGTATAACTCTACTCTTTCATTAACTTCGGCGCTAAATAGTGGTGGGTGGTCAAAGCCACACCCCTGGTCGCTTTACCCCCGGGAAAGACCCGATACCGATTTTATAGGAGGTTGGGTGGGCCCCAGGGTCGGTCTGGAAGGGTGCGGAAAATCTCGCCCCCACCGGGATTCGAACCCTGGACCGTCCAGCCCGTAGCGAGTCGCTATACCGACTAAGCTATCCCGGCCTACCCTTGCTTTCTTTATTGACGGTAATTTTTAAAATTTATGTTCTTGAGATCTAGCAATATCTGTAAATATTACGTGTCGGGTGTACCAAGATATCAGTAGTATAGTATTCGGTTTTCTGATTAATCTTTTGTCAAACCCTGAAGGTGACATAGAACTGACTCATACTGGGTTTGTTAATGCAGTTTGGCTGATGTGAGAGGGTCTCTATTCCTGCATCCTTCGTTTTTTGGTTATGTGTAGAGTGTACAGTATTAAATTACTTTACATTGAGTTCTGGTATATATATTTTGTTTTTGTCTTTAGTGTGGTGACGGTGACAAGTGTCTGATTGCCCAGCTGACAGAAGTTTTGTGTTTCCTTCTGTTCTGTAAATAATCCATAAGTTAAAGTAACTTCATTAATGTTGACATTATTTGAACAATAAGAACATTGAAAACTGACTCACTATTATATAAGCAAATAAGAAGAGCCCCTCCACAGAGAAAATACCTTTTCCAAAGTCAGAAGTTATAACGAGAGTACTAAATTGCTTCCACGTATGTACTTGAAAGTGTCATTATAATGTTTAAAAAAATTTCCATTTGTAAGGGAGAGATAAATGTATGTGTAAAAAGGAACCAGTTTTTTACAGAGTAATTTATAGATCACTCGAGCCTTTTTCTAATGAGTAGCAGAAATACAATATTGTCTCATTAAATACACAGTTTATATATACACAAGACGACAAATGTTTAATTAAAACTAACCCAAATTTTTAAATTTACAGTAACAGATATAGAAAAGCAGCTAACCGAAAGAAAATATTATATTTCGACAATTAATATGACTTCTGATACGTTCTGTGGGGCTATTTGTGTACATTGATACGGCAGTCAGCATACAGACCAATGTAAATAACACTAATGCGATAATTTGATTGCTCTGTCATAGCCGCGTAACTGGGCGATGGAGGGATATCGAAGTTGCACAGCTGGAACCCGTGTGAGTCATGACCCAAGACCGAGCGTCACCACATGAACAGATACCCGAAGTCAGGAACAAGACTTCGGATTTTTATTACAAGTCCAACAGACTTTAAGAATCAGTTTTGTTGCTGGTTTTAGTCTTAATCTTTGTAGCTCGCTACCAATACCTCCGATTTTCGCGTCGAATGAGAGGGTGACTCATGTGTTGGAAAGGATATTGAACAAAACACCGGTAGTTGAACGTTGTCTCGACGGACTGAGGGAAACCATGAGAAGTTTTCCAAGTTGAGATTTGAATCTGGGCTCTCAAGAATACAAGATGGGATTGATATCCACTTGACCGCCATGTTTGGTACGCTGGTCGATTTGTTATACGTTACAAACAAAAACCCTATGCAGAAGCCTTGTCTTTCCATCGTACGTACGGACCTATACCTTCGGTAACTTAAGGCATATCGAGGCTATGTTTTGGGAAGTTTAAGACGAAATCTGTTGAACGAATTTCTTTGTTGTACATCGGTTCACAACCTCTCATTCCTTCTTCCATGTAGACTGTTTGAACCTCTAAAAGAATACTATTATATTCCTCAGAAAGTTTCGTACGAAACAAACTTCGAAATTGCAGTATTTGCACCATAAACGTGTAAGACACCTTTAGTTGTGGTTGACTTTACAACTTATAACAATTATGCGTCACTTCAGCAAGTCACATATTCATGATTATTTGTCGTATTTTTTAAAATTTAATAATTTTGCTTTCTATCCACTTAAATACCTGGCGGACATTCTAATATTTATTTTAATGCAATTGGGCAGAACGAAGTGTATGTACAAACGACGTGAAATTCTTATTGTAGAAGTTTAAATAAAATTTCTTTAGGAATTGTAACGCGTGCAGTCGTTAGAGTTTTAAACCACATTTGTTTCTATTGTTAATGTTACCGCTACTGCTAATACTGTAAAAAAACTATTATTATTATAATTATTGTTATGAATATTTTAATAAAAAACATATTCCAATTCTTGATACAAGTTATTGTTTACTTACTTTAACAATTTAAGTTATTATGCCGCTATAATTTTCTTGTTTCCATATGCAGAATTTTATTACGTACTTTCCCAAAAGTGAAAATAGAAACGGTTTCTCATAATCGGTTGTATTAAAATATAATTTTGTAATTAGAAAGAGGTCTAATCAGTATACTATTTATAATACACTCAGCCACTTTTTATTAGTCTTACGATAAATGAAAGCGGTGATAGTATAATAAATTTAAAATGCATGTACTCGGCTGCAGTAGCAGCAATAGATCCATCGTGTGCCATGTACTGATATTTCTGCACGTTGAAATATTTTTGATGCACTCTATGACTTTCGTTTTGAGTTTTGTGTAGAGCTACAGAAGGTTATGTTAAGAAAATTTAAGCCAAAATTAAATTTGCTCTGTACATTGTGCTGTAGATAATAAATTCCAGATTTTTATTGAAATACATCTACATCGAAGATAAGTATGAAAACATTCACATTCATTATAACTTCAATTTACAGGTTTCGGTTCAAAAAGACAAGCAAAACAAGGAAGTATCATAAAGATAAATTTCATTTCTAAGGTAATCTAAATAAACAACTCTGGTTTGCTGCACCTTGCTGACAGCATAACCCTCCAAACTGAAAAGTATACATTTACTGGAAGCAAAATCCTTCGTGCAGGTTTGGAACACAGAGTTCTGTAATTTTTTACAATTTGTTTGTCAAAATAGTGACATAAAGATGCCAATTTCACCTGCAGTATCACAAGGGAGTGTGTAAATATTTGGAACTGAGAGCATGTGAGGCTTGTTGAATAAATATGAACTAAGCTAGGAAACCGAACAATTTGTTTATAAGTAGTTTATAATTTAGTTTTATCGTCATTACTTTTCTCGCAATACAGATGTCGCAACGGGTAGTACAACCTAAACAAAAAGCTCCATGACAACAAATATTACATCCCACCATCGAGCTATAAATACGTCATTAGCCTGATGACGGAAACTGGGCAAAATTAGGAAGGGAGTAAAGCCAGTGGCATCCTCATCAGATGCATCAACCAGAAGGATTATCTTCATCAATAGCAGCCCAGTACGACGTGAGGGCCCTCGCTTCGACAAGGGGGAAGGGATTCGCGGGAATTAACGGGAAGAATGCCTGGTGGTTGAATGAAAGCAGTGGCCTTCAACATCACGAAATCCGATACGGCTGAAGCGCTATTCTGATGGAATTTCATACCATGTGGGAACGGATGAATACAGTCCGAAAAAAAAATTATTCCGTGTGTTTTGATTACTCCAATACTTCGTTACTTTTCTATGTGGTTCCTCTCCGTTCTAAGATATTATTATGTTTAGTTTATTATACAATATTTTGTCAACGGCTTTTATTATAGGATAAAAGTCGCCCGTTACTTTCCGGCACTCTATGGCATTGTACAAGATGTCAAATGTAAGGGATAAACTTTCTGGCTTGTATTTCAAAGGTAACTACTTCAAATCTAGGTCAGAGTATCGACTATATGATTGTTCTCTTTCTTGGCTTTGTTAGGTCCCTTCAGAAAAATGGAGGGATTTGACCTTAAATTAGGCCAAGATATTTTACTTCTTTTTATTTCCGATTATCAGTTGCTGTTATTCGATTTTTCGACGCTAAGTTACTGATATCGTTTTATAAAAAAAACACAAATTAACTGCGCACGAAAATATGTAGAAGCATTAAAATTAAAGGCGGAATTGGTATAAAATCTGGTGGTCATTAATAGAATGTCATACCTAAGACGAAGTATCAGTTGGGTTGTTTTACTCTGTAACATCAATGTAATAATGAGTTAAAATTCGACAGTTTGTGGCAGTTAGCTGTAGCAAATTTTATAAATACACTGAGATTGCTAATTAATTTAATAGAAGAGATTTTTCTGAAGTTACTGACATAAGTTAGCTAGTCAAGAACTTTTAAACTCGTATTTGCCTAGAATGCAAATGTGAAACACAGTGTTAGCAAAAGCTTTCTTTTGGATACTTACTTCACAAATTGTCATCATATTTAAGATATGTTTTGAAGTTACATTCTCACGTTTTATTCCACATTTCTTAATTGTTTTGTGCCTGCTACATGCTCTATCTATCTCATGCTTCTTGATTAAAACCAGTCTGTTGAGTTTTAGACGACGGGTCTAGGCTATAAACTACCTAATTTTATAGTGTTCGTTGTTTATTTTTTATTTTTAGACTTCCCTCAGCACTTCTGTTTCTATTTAAGTGAGAGACAGAGTTAACAGCCATGTACAGCCAGAGGCCAAGTAGTCTGTAGTTCTTCGTGTACTTAAATATTTACGAGTTTAAAGAGGAAATGTTAGGGTATAAAATTTGGCATGGAATTCCGGAATCTAAATGGCATTGTCAGCAGTTTTCTGCCTCAGGAAATTTATCGCCACATGACAGAAAACTATATTTTAAACCCCGTATGCTATTCGACTAATGTGCAGACTCAAATGTGGGACTGATAATTTAGAATTCCGCCATATCCAAATTACTCGGAAGGAATTACATCCCATGTTGAAATATGAAAATGTAATATTTTTTTTCTTTATGTTGGTACATGTGTCAACAAAAATTGTGTATTCAGTCTACATAGAAACGTTATATTTGTTTACCCCAAACGAGGTTTTAGATAACGAGTCTTAGCCCTACTGTCATTACATTTCCAGAATCGAAGAATGGTAGGTAATTTGATGTTAACTTGCTGTCCAGTACTTTATCTATTTGTTCCTTTAATTTCGGTACATTCAACAGCGCTTCCATCAGCTCAGCTGATGCAAAGATATATAAAAAATGAATAATGGAAATAAACTTGAGAATACTGTGGGGAAAAAAACATTCGTTGCCAAACTTGGAGAATTATCCAGAAATTCTTCTGAGGTTATTGAAGAAAACCACTTTAATCGGCATTTAATATGGTCTTCCGAGTAAAATGACAGTTCTACTTACTATATGGCTACGTTCGGCGTCTTCTTTCTTCATACTGTTTAGGTGTACGTATTTTTTCTCATGGTTTTATTCTGTTACGTCATGAAGGTACGTTATTTCTTGACGTCGACACAAGGATTTTCAAAACCATAGCGTATTTTCGGACGGGTAAATTCGCGAGAAGCTGGAAGACAAAAACTTTTGTATTGAGTGGCAACACGCACTTGTCTTACGTAATCTGTTCTTAATAAAAGAAAGATTTAAACCATAAATGTTTTTAACATTTTTTAGAGGTACAAAATATTCTAAGTATTTAATTATAGATATTTATGGGACGATTGTTTCCCCGGCATTCTAGTGAGAAAACTCTAAAACCTTTGTTCAGCGTCCTTTATATTGTTCTCTCCAACAGCATGTTTGTTTCCATCTGAGAAAGCTTGTGCTATTTCTTGTACTGTACCCCATATAATTCTAACGCACTAAATTAAAATTTCCAGGTGCTGACACGTTATTTGTCTCTGAGTTTAAAGTTTTAAATGGTAATATTTTAAAGTTATTTGATTTTTTAATCTTTAAACATATTTTCTTTTATGTAAGAAATACAGTGGTCGAAGAAATAAAAATTATGGCCATCTGAGTTTCGTCATTCTTTGTCACGTCTACATAACCTATTTGTGTTTTCAGCTTACTTAATAAAAGGTTAAAAAATCCTTAAAAACCGTAATTTTGCTTAAGTTTGAAGTAGTTAATAAAGTAATAAAAGTAAAGTAATCTGTAAATTCTTCGGTGGAATGGAACAAACATTTACTTTCGCAAGTATACTTTAGCATAATTTATATGCATGAAGTATAACTTCAACCATACAAATTTCAGAATTAATAACAATAATAATAATAATAATAATAATAATGAATCTAGTTCTACTACCTGTTTAATAATATCCTATCGCCCATGTCCACAGTGCACATTTTATAAATAATTTGTATTTTAATGTTTATGCATAGGAAAAGCTCATGTATTAAAATAATTAACAAGGAGAAAACACAACAAGCAGGACCACGTGCATAAAAGTCTGCTTATCCGAAAAGCAAATTGAATAATAAGTGTAAAATTTACGAAAACTGAATAAGTTGTTTACTTCAGCAAAAATAAGAAGTCTAATAACCATCAATTCACAAGTGCAATGCAGAAAGAACAAATACAGGATTAACATTACTGGTGCACCACAAAGAATTTTAAAAAATACAAATGAGAAACTTAGAACAATTTTATCATTTTTACCTAAATGTTTAAACTAAATATTTCAATTTTAAGTCACATTGCTTAAAAACACAAGAAAAATGACAACAGAATGAAGCCAAAAGAGGAATATTTTGATAATATTTAGTTACAATTTCATGACGTAAAGTCGAGATCTTACATGTATGCAATAATAGTAGAGTTTACGGCCTTTTGTATGTTTAGGTAAAGCCTGATGGTGACCGTTATTTGCGAAAATTTCTACTTTTTGATTATGAGAATGTAGTTATACAATAAAAATACTTGTGTTGTAAGGCTATCTTATTAATTAGCCGATTGAATCTGATAATATCATACTTCGAATACCATGGTATGCAGTAACGAAGTTTAAATTACATGATTTCTGTACGTCTTCACATTGTAATGCTGACAGCAGGGATAATTTGCTGTTTGTGTACAGGCAACACTTTTTCGGTTGTGGCACAAAATACAAGTACTATATGCTGCAGAATCGGGGAATGGAGAAGTGTTGGATTCCGAATGAAATATTTTTTAAGCTTATGCATCCTCATGAATAAGAATGAAATAACAAAGTCGATCACATTCGTACTGGAGAATTTGTTACATTTTGTAGAAGAACTACGCCATGCGGGGGGAGGGGGGGAGGGAGCAGTAACTGGCTAGAACGACCGAGGAAAAGCATGACTGTCTGGACAACATACAACCTAGGGAAAAATTTATAGCCTATTATCACGAAATGTTCAAATGTCGAAATGCATTTATGCAAAATTATTTTAGAGTTCATAAGAAACTTGCAGCATCTGGACTCAAACTGCATTTATCCACAGAAATATGGTCTCATTCCACAAGATCTAAAGCTTCATCATAAAACTTAATGTCTGATTTTGAAAACTATGACTTTTTGTTGATTTGTGAGTACTGTGAAAGATAAAATCATGTAAGTTCGTCATGTTAATAGACAAATTCAGTTTGTTTTCAGAGACAATGGTGAATAGTATGTGGTTGCAAGAAAGTATTTGAGTGTCTGTTTGCCTTTATCCTTCCAAAGAAATTAGAAGTCGGTGATTTGTTCTGGGAGGAATATATGTTGCGTAAGGTTTTAGCTCTGCCCTGTTGAAAGTAGGTGATTTGGAGTTTCTAGAATGGGGCTCATAAACTCACTTCCCACTTCACTAATTGCCGCTTATGTCATGTTCCTTGTGGCTGGCTTTCGGTTAGTTCCGGTGGAATAGGGTTTATACCAAGCTTTGTGAAAGTGCTGGACTACTTAAAGAGTTAAAATCGGGAACACAGCGACACACACACACACACACACACACAATCACACACACTCACATTCTCTCTCTCTCTCTCACACACTCACTCACTCACTCACTCACACACACACAATCACACACATTCTCTCTCTCTCTCTCTCACACACACACACATAAATATTATAGTGACCACAAACTCCTATTTTGCCTTTGAATGGGGAAAATAGGGCAAGTAAATACTCCGGCCACATTCTTCCCAACTCATTATCCTCAGTTATATAGACATACACTCTATGAACGATATGATTAGTGCAAGTCTAAAAGACTCTTTACTTTGGCTAAAGAGCTGGAGCCTAACTTCTAATATGAAAGCCTGGACTGGAAGGAGGTTTACTTTCCCGTACATTTTAAGGGATTTTTCAGTTTGAGCTTGCATTGCTCCATTTAGAATATATATTGTTAAAAGGTTGGATATGGGTAAATTATTAATTTGCAATTTTGGGAATGATGAGTGAGTGATATGTGTTATCAGTTATTCATTCATGTTATGAAATAAAGTAGGGCGAGACTGGTGGAGTATACGGCACATATGGGAGAAGCGAAATTTGCGTAAAAAATACGTTGAGGTTACCTGAAGGAAAGAATCCACTTGGGTGACTTAAAATTAAGGAAGAATAATATTAAATGGGCTATAATAAATAGGGTTTATGGTTGTCAACTAGATCTAGGCTTAAAGTTTTCAGGCTTACACGCGGTTGTTAATGAACGAAGACCACAATGCGATTGTATTAATGTGACACAAATTGGGTAGGTTGCCAAGCTATTGTGAAAAACGTAATGAATCTCAGGTTGCGTAAAAGACAGAATATCAGAGGCTATAGCCTAATGAAGATAAAATTTCCTCAACTAAGTTATTTAACTACGGGAAGGATACAAATATTGATGTACTTCAAAGGCAAATCAATTGACACTATCGAAAACATAGATTCTGAGGTGTGTCATCCCCGTTTTGTGTAGAAAAGACTAATAGTGAGGCAATTGTCTATATTGCGAGGTGATGGATCACCTCGCAATATAGGCATACATATGACACTCTTTGAGCAAAATTGTAATAGCCTGAAGATTGCCGCTATTGGCCGAAACATGTAGTTATTTATTGCTATTAAATATCATCATAAATCCATACTACCATAGTTGTGGTTTCATGGCTGATATTTACCTCACTATTAGAAAACATAGATGTTCATTTCTTAAAATCTGCAGTTGTTTCTGGTACAGTAATTGTAATATAACTTTCGGGCCTTGACTGCTTGGATCGGTGTCTGTAGCGTTTTGAATTGTTACGTATAGCACTAGCAATACAATTCAGACATCCATTATTTTCTTAGAGTGCTCCTGCCATTGTATTTCAAGCAGATGAAGTTTGAGAAGTCCAACTTAATGTGTCAGTTCTCATGATGTGAGCAAACATCAGCATTGCTGTCAAGCATCTCAGAATGAGGGATCTCTGTTTTCACACACTTCAGGTTGCTGATATTGAATTATGTACGCAATGTGTGCGCTGTGTCTAGCCTCCGGGGCTATATAGTGTCATGTTAACATCACAAGACCGGGACGTGTTTCAGCTAGTATGAGCCAGAGTCCCTAACCCACAGTAGCTGCTATTGCAGCTACAGATTAAAGGCAGAAATCGATACTATTTATCCGCGGTCAAAGTAATCCGCTTAGTCGAAATGAGAATCGCTGTCGACTAAGCCCGTCTGTTGACTGGCGGATTTGAACGGTCCTCCTCCACTATACTGGCTGGTCGACGGCCTGGAACCCCCCCCCCCCCTTCTCCAGACCCTCCATGAATACATGAGTCCCCAAACTTCACAGCCAGTTGCCGTTAAGGTTTATGTGTGGAGAAGAGAGAGAGAAAGAGAGAGAGATAGACAGACAGGCAGGCAGACAGACAGACAGACAAGCAGAGAGACAGAAACAGAGAGCTACGTTGACTTTTCAAAACAAACATTTCAGCAGGGCCCAGCTGTATTTCTCCACAAAAATAGTGCGTTCAAAGCCTATTATAAATTTGGACTAATCTAGCTGAATGAAGCAGCGGAGGCATATTTTAATACTAGAAAGCAAACATTTGGGTGTCGACCATGATACTATCACATCGCATGTGCAATTTTTATATACCATACTGAGACGGCAATAGTGTATCGCCGAACTCATCAGAATGTAGGACAGGAATGCAAAGGACATTCAGCGCTGTATACACGAGAGAGTCTTCCCAATTAGTTCTTTGATATCAGTGGAATTCAACCAGTTTAGCACCAAACGTACATTACTTTCACATTGAATTTATTATTTATATACGGTAAAGTTACACGATATGTAAATATATCCTACCTTCATTTAGCCCATTCAACCTCAATCCGTTCCTTCAAAATTGCTGTACTTGTCTTGTTTTTATATACGTACATTTTAATTTCGTGAGAATTAAATAGAATTTGAGTTGAATGATTAGAGAGATAATAGAAATTTTGTTTGCTGCACGCACAAGGTTTTGCGTGTTCATTAAGATAATGAAACGGGACACGACGCACGCTACATGCAGAATATTAACACAGGGGTTAGCCAGTGAAGAGGCCTGGGGGCCCTGAGACGTCTAAATTTAAAACCCAAAACACAAAATGGGGGAAAGAATATGCAATGCTGATTTGAAAATATTGCCTTTAATTTATTTGTAAAAAACTGCAAAGTTCGCGCCTTTGTTCCATCCGTTAGATAACATGGTTTAGTCCCACGTGGATGCATTAGAGATTTATGATTCAAAATTTAGCAAAGAGACATTATTTTCCTGGTTCTTCCGTTTTTACTTCCTCTGTGCCATTCAGCTATGCTCACATTTCTTTCACACGTTACCGACGCCACTTAATTTTACAACTGACTACATTATTAAATAAAACATTAGCTTTAGGATAATTTAATTGAACTTAACAAGCATTAGCTGCTTATCTGAGGCGTATTCAGAGCCACCGCATGAAGTTCAGAACATGTGATGAAATGTGAGCAATCATATGCATTGAGGCTTGTAGGAACGAGAGTGACCGTCATCAGCTTCAAAATACTCTCTTTGAATTCCCCTGACCACGAAAGATGGTTTATCCGAACACCCGGTCTAAATTCGAGTAAGTTACCTTCAGAACGTAACCAGCCACAAGGCTGTCTCATGTGCAAGTGCAATAGCAAACACGCGAAACGCCAATCTTCTTATCAGTTTCCTGAGATGTCAAGAGCTTTATTCAAGGAACGCAAAATATATAAACCTCTATTTTTTAATCAGCAAGTAAAATACAAATTTAAGGATGATTTAAAACGTTGCCAACATGGCTACAATTTCCGGTACTCTCTGCGCATTTCTACATACCGGCAACCTACTTTCCGATCAGTGTGCTTCTTAGAAGCACGGCCGTAAACATATTGCCATCAGGAGTTCTCTGATGTCCCCACATAGTTTATATTCTTTCAACTCCAGTGTCGCCCTCACCTTCACATAAAACAGCACTACTTAAGTTTTTAATTTATACTATTTCTATTTGACGCAACAGCCCCCAGTGGGACAGGGCCTCCTCATTCACGAGGTTTCTAGATCACACGCAACCACACAACATAGTCAGTAGGAATCCTCTGGACGACTTGCCAGCTCGTTGCAGAGATCTGTACCTGACAACGCGCAACACCCACAACAGACAGACATTCCTGCCCCCGGTGGGATTCGAACTCACAATCTTAGCAGGCGAGTGGCCGCAGGCCTACACCTTAGACAGCCGGCCACTGGGATCGGATAATTTATACATTAGGGTCATTAATCAAGAGATAAGAGATAGCTGGAACAAGTAGCACGCACAGACAGAAACTACTCTATACATTATTCTGATTAGAGAATTACATAGGAAGATATAGAGAAAAGAATAATATTAAAATGGCTTTCGAAATTGAAGAGTTATTAAAATGTGAACTACAGGGGACGTGCTTGGTATATCATCATTTCTTATTATGTTATTCAGATTCCATACCACACAGTGAAATTTAAAGCGATTACCACAAGCCTTACATCCACTTATATTTCAGTAGGGCTCCATGCCTTCTTGCCTACCGCAATGTGAATCTGCCTTTACCTGCACGCCTACCATACAGCTGTCCTGGAACCTTAATTCAATTCAATAATTATATTACTTAGATGCAAATCGTTTTTTAAAGGCTTAAAGAGCATACTGCTGCATGTAGTAAAGGACGCGTAATTAGCTTTAAGACTGAGAAGTTTGCTGCTTCTTTCTCTTTACCGTAGATAAATTCTTGCCTTTGTTGGCTAACTCAGTAATTCTTTCTCCTCATACATACATACTTCTTGCAGATTACTTTTCGTTTCGGCAATACCTCCATTACAGACGCCGTAAAGAACAGCATAACTCACATCTTCCTTGCACGCTTACCTCAGTATCATCTTATAATATTGGCGCCTGTTTGGCCGTCATCCTGGTGGTTTAAAATCCTAGACCCCTGTCTCTTATCATCTCTCCCCTTAAACATTATTGTGAGAAACCTTACTCATGTATAATTTCTTACGTTTGTATAGACCTAACAGACGGCATGAAAAATTGTAGTTTAACATACAATTAATACATCCTCTTACAACCCTGGCCCTGGTAAATGGTTTCTTTTCTCTGACGTTTTACTAAACAGCAGCAGTTCTCTGCTTTAATGGCTATGGATATCTGGCCTTGTACTTTTTTTCTATCCCAGACTTTAATGAGGTGCGTCATATGTTATCAAGGTTTATATGAGACAGGTTTTAAAATGGCCCATGTCTGCTACCTGTCACATCCGTGCCGTGTTACCTATCATTATGTTACCTATCATTATATTTCTAGTCAATATAATTCCGTTTTTCATGCTATTATTACCTGATCGAACGCCATGTTTGCATAATTCATAGTCTGGAATTTCCAATTTCGGTTCTTAATTCAGACACTTAATAATATAAAGTGGTAAAATGGTACAGTGTCTCATGTTTTTCGGCTTATCTCTGGTATGTCTATAACAGTCTAGGGTAGTTGGCTACCGTACAAGGATTCTAGACTTTTTATTCGACGCCATGTTGAGTGAACCAGTCATAGCCCTTCTCGCTATGATGCCACGAAACTAACATTTTAATGTGTCTTATTTATGCTAAATATGCTCTCACGGGAAATTCGTTAAGTTTCGTACATTAGATGGACTGGCACAATACAATATGGACTTATGTCCCAGCCAGAGAGGGCAAGTAACAAATTTTTAAATAATGGGCCTAAGCCGGGTTTTTTTTCCTGCCAGCCTCATGCTTTTTGCATGCCGCGGCTCTTTACTAGGAGTTAATGCGACAAGAGCCCAAAACTGAACGCTTATGTGTACCTAGTCAAGAGAAGTGCCCAGCTTCTTTATGTATTCTGTGTTGTTCTTAGATACATAAGCAACTAGCAATTAAGAAGTTTTATGAGAATCTGGACCGCCGTGTTGATGAGATGCTCTTCAGCTTGGTGGTCTGGAGCAAAAGAGAACAGCTAACTCTTGGGTTAAAAATACGTGTGCGAGAATGGGGATATGATCTAAATTCTGCTCCTTCATTTCTTATTAAAACATGAGGGGGATAGAAAGGCGGGGTGAGAGATGTTGCTGCTACTTTTTATAGGTCTTTACAAACGTCCGATTGTAAACCGGCGACCTCTTAGCAGGGTATAGCTTGCCGAGACTGGAGGTGAACTTGGGCTTAAGCTGAGGGATAATAACTTGGTAAGCCGCTTAAAGGAGTTGACTTTGTGGGAGAGAAGAAGAAAAGTTTTCATCATTAGACCTTCCGTGTAGTCCTGGCAGCTTTAGAAGCGCTTCATTCTCATTCCCAGCATGCGTCCGATCAATGAACCTCTTCCATAGACGATTTCTTTTACAAAAACCTCCAGCGCCTAGAAGTATCATTGCAAACTCAATATACACGTATTTAAAAGAAGTGGTTATAAGATGGCGTGCTTAACTCGATTATGCAGGTTTTTCTGAATGCCTTATTCACAAAGTTACATTCTTGTACTTCGGCAGGCCTATTTTGACTACGCATTATTATCATACATTCAAATATGAAGAAAATAAGCATAAGTTTAGATTGAAGAGAACTGCCTTTCAGTTTACGCTGTGCTAGAAACCGGGCGAGTATTTTTCAAATGTAAACGTGGTGACTTCGTTTTTATTTGATTACTTAAAATTAAAATAACTTTGTCATAACTTACAGAAATATTTAGTGCAGGGTTTCTTCGTCATATTCCAGCTCCAGAAATGCTGCTTCATTTATAAGTGTTCAAGTAATACCAACAACTGAGGAGAGGAGGCCTGGAGGTAGAGTCAAGCCGCGATGAGCTGAGTCACATTTCTCTATTAAAAGCAATGTTTGTATTGACCTTTCGTGTTTCCGGTAGAATGGTTTAGGAAGAAAATGACTGGACGGTATTCAATTTGAAACCCTATTCAATTGAAATGTAGCGTATTTTTTTAATATCTCGCTATTTGCCTTACACATTTTAGCCTGAATCGAACTTCAGAATTCCAAAGTTGTTTCGGCCCGCATATACAGTTGTGTTGAGTGAGATGGAAGAGAAAATAAAAGCTTACAGTTAAACCGTTTTCTGTTTATTTGATTTGTACCATATTGGAATAATTTTTGAAAAACAACTATCTTATAAATCAGTAGTGCCTGTTCATGGGTGTGGTTAAGAATAACATTTGTACGAGGTCATGATGTGCAGAAATTAACCTCGGAGTTGAAGCTTCCGTAAATTAAACTCCGAAATAATATGAAAGTGAGTGGCAGGGCACAGTGAACGAAGTACAGACGAGAGTGCCGCGATTGTGCTCCTAATTGTGAATACAACATGCGTATCGAACGGAAGAAGCGTAAAATGACATAGAAGTCTTCATGTACCTTCATTTATTTCAGCTGCATTACGTTACCCTTCTTACCAATTTTTTGCTGAAGTATTGTAACTGAGGTATGGGCTGCAGCTGCGTAAAGTAAATTAACACACAAGTTTAAATATACACCTATAAATAGAGGAATATATTATATGTTGGGATTTCCTGAAACGTAGGCTATACAAATAGTATGTATGTATGCACGTACGTGCGTGTGTGCGTGTACGTATGTATATATGCATGTATGTACGTACGTACGTGCGTGTACGTATGTATATATGCATGCTTGTATGTGTGTATGTATGTATGTGTTTATGAATGTATGTATGTATGAATGTAAATATGTATGTATGTGTATGTGTTTATTGTGTATGTATGTATGTATATACGTATGTATGTAAATAAGTATGTATTTTTGTACGTGTATGTATGTAAGTACGTATTTATGTACGTATATATGTACGCATGTATACATATGTAAGTACGTATTTATGTACGTATATATGTACGCATGTATATATATGTAAGTATGTATGAATGTATGTACCTACGTACGTATGTACGTGTGTACGTATGTACATATGCATACATGTATGTTGTAATTTTATATGTATGCATGTATGTATGTAGGCATGTATGTACGCATTTATGTATGTATATATGTATGCATGTATGTATATATGTAAGTATACACGAATGTATGTATGGAAAATTTTCAAATACAATTTGGTATATATTTGTCCTTGTATTAATTTTTCTGAAGAGCGAATTTCTTTCTGCAAACAGCGTGCCTGCCATTCTAACTATTAAAAATTGTGATATTATTGGATCATCCAGGAATAGATTTGAATTTTCGCGACAAATTTGAGAGTACAACCTTGATAATAATTTGAGTGCTCTTCTCAGTATGTGGCAGGTGAGTATTCTCCTAGGAAACAGCACATATTAAAGGACTTACTTTGATGCTAAGAGTCTGCACAAGGCGAGTAGGAATAAAGCGCGTTCCTACCGGCTTTAAAATATTTTCTGTAAAACATTTATATGGTTTTGATTCAGTAACTTTAAACTTACATACCCATGATCTTAGTGCCAGAGTTATAACTAATTAACTGTTATGGAAATAAGTCTGCCTTGAGAAGGCTGTTGGGCTCAGCTGACCAAGAATTCCCTCATGGTAAAAGAAGTTTCATTACCACCTTCAAAACAGCCTTCGATCGATGTAGTACAGTGACGTATATACTACCTGTACAACACACTCTTGTTATGAATGTTGTTTTCTCCCCTTATAATCCCATAATATCGTGGAACACTACTTGTTAACTGTGCGCGATTACTTATTCATTATTTTGGCTGCTACTTTGCGTAACTGGAGGCATTATTTTCCTTGCTCATGTCAAGAACCCGCCATGTCGTCATGACAATAAGCATTACACCTTTTAAACAAAATATATTCATTTACCAGAATAAAATAAATATGTTTGCAGACGACAGTTTGGATGATAGCTTGATGTCTCATTAATTCTTAGATTAACAGCACTGAGTATGAAAAATAACCGCTGTATAATTTCGGAGATTTTTATTCACGCTAGTCCTCTTTCCATTTCTTCGTCTGTTGACAGTGTACTCGATTTTAAGTCGCTGAATCCCGATGATTCATTAAATGTTTAAGGAAAGCTCGTCATCGGACCCAATAACGTGCCCCATAATTTTATTCCACGCCCTCACTTCTATTTTTTAAAAATGTTTTAATAACTTAAGTCTAAATATAACCAGAACTTTCAGCAATTTTTTTCTTGCTCGATAACTTCTAAGGAAAATTTTACCTTCTCATGTTTTTTCCTCCGCTTGTAGCTCATTACGTATTCAGGTTCTCTGTAGACCATTCTCCGAATGTACGAATATTTTGTTTTGTTTTGTGGTATAATTAATGTTTCTGTACTAATGTCAGTGATTAGTTACTAATTATATGTATATAAGTATGATTTTAAAGAATTTTCTCAGCCATAGAAGCTCACTCTAGTGGACGACCGAACTGGGACCTTTCTCGTCCGTTTCTGCCTGAAGGTGCCGATAGCCCCATTTTTCGAAACCCTCTGGTGTTATACACTTGTGACATAGGACAATTTCCAGAACATAAGATTATTCATTTTTCGTTCCTTATGATCTAATTGGGCGTTTAATTTGGCACTGGAGAAGTCTGAGTGAGCATACTGCAATTGATACCTATTTTTTTTTAAATTATCAGAGAATAAATTTAAATCTAGTTAAATTTCGCCTTCATTTACTGCAAGTCACTATTTTTAAAAAATATGTTAGACCTAAAAGAACTTAACGTCTGGGTGTTTTTTTATTTGATGAATTACAACCTACAAAAATGCTTCAATGAACAGTTAACTATTTTACGCCGTGTGTATTAATTTGTATTTTAAGTAATTTTGTTATGAAATGTTTTTGGTAAAATGGAAAATGTTTCAATTTAGTTGTCTTGTCAGTAAGATTACAGGGCGACAGAAAAAGAAAGAGTATTCGCCAAACTTTTTATTTTACTGTGATTCACAGACAAAACGTAACAGAAATCCACTAAGGCAGTCGGTGCTGAAACATACGAGAGACACGTGTGCTCTATCACGAGTACAGTTTAGACACTATTTGCAATGAACACATACACATGGCTGGACATAAAACTCTTTGTTTACTAAACTAGCTGGTCACATCGAATGGCGTCTCGTCACCGACTGCAAACATCATCCTTTTCACGGTAGACCCAGAAGAGTCCGATGACACGATTCTGTGAAGAGTCTGTAAATTTCTACCAATTTAAAATCAATCACATGTAAGAAGACGTAAATCTTCAAACCATCTGGTCTTCCGTTAGAATATTCGCATAAAATTCATCTAAACGGGGAATTCCAGGAGTTTCCTTCTTGAAAACACTGCGGAACTGTTCAAACCAAAATGCAATCATGATGATTGTAAAACAAATGATCTATTATACTTAAGAAGCTAAGACAAGTGTCAAATTAAAAACTGTGACAGAGGAAACGGAGTTTAAAGAGAAATATATAGCACGACATATTTCTCAGTTTATATTTTACTTGCCTAATTTGTGTGTATTTATTGTCAGGACTTTGCCTATGAACATAACAATACATTTGGACCTCCGACGAGATTTTTTGTGGGTTTTTTTCTTCGGATATAAAATTGAACCGTTCTGACTTCTAGTTCTATATCAAGGTTGGAGGTGTAAATGCAGACTTTAAGTCGTAGCACCTCCCATAAAGATTCTTAATTTTGCCTCCAACGAAGAGTGCGACAGTGGAGGAACAGTGGTGACCAGCAAAGAGGACTTATATCTTGAGTTCCGATCCGAACAACACTGTAAGAGTACGAATGCCTGTCACTTCTGTTGTGGGTATTTAACAGCGCAACCTACTATCCATTGTATGGATATAAATCTTCGAGTCCACTATCTATCTACTCACGCACCAGTACGGTTTCACTATAAGCTGAGAGGATGAAGTCCCTTTATAAGTTGTGTCTTACAGTAGTAGCTATAAGGATATGTATGTGAGAAATATGTATGAACAAATATTTAACACTTCGGATTTATTTATTAGAATCTGATCAAACTGAAAAACGAGACGAAAAATAAGTTACATAATCAGATATATATGATATGTGGGAAGTAGACGCTAAGGTCGAGTTGTCATGGAAAGGATGGAGGAAAATTTATCGACGAATAAGTTGAATGGGTCACAACTTTTAAGAAGAGAAAGGAGTAGCAGAATTACATATAAGTGGAAGAAACGCTAATTACATTATGCAAAAAGGAAGTTCGGAAGCTGTAGAAAAGGAGAAGAGATTACAGTATAAACTGAAGCAGCAAAACCCCTGAAGGGATTATATCAATAATGCTCAAGGGGGTGCCGCGAGACTTTCAATATAATAATAATAATAAAGAATTTTCAAATATTAAAAAATAGAAATTAATAAGCTCTCATATAAAATTAGTAAGGGCAATGGAGACTTAATGAAGTATTTGCTTGGATGAGACGGTTCCACCGTAAAAATTGGTCACATAGTATGCTGGCGTAAGTTTCATAAGTTGATATTTTTATTAAATCATCTTCATATTTCTGCTTTATGATAATTTTGTGCTTGTATAAAATGAATGGCCTTATTTAGAAACCGTTTTTTTGAGTAAGTTATACTTGTTCGTTCTAACTGCAGTGTATGGCAAACAATATACATTTTACATGTGTGTCGTTAGCACCAGGAGTTTTGAGAACCGCTGGATTAACCAGGAAAAGGAAGATGAAGGAGAAGAAACCTATACTTAAATTATATTCTTTCTCTGTGTTATCTGTTTAGGTACAGTTTTTTCTCGTGGAAAATCTAGTGTGACGAGATTGAATTTTATTAGCGGTATTGTTCTTCTGTCTATTTCACTCGTACTGAAAGAAACAAGACTGACGGATGTTGACAATTTTTTTGGTAACTCTGTTTCGATTTTTAAAATAGCTCCCTCCAGATTGCTGTGACTATTGCTTTCTATTGTATTCTCAATAAGTTTTGATTATCTATTTGTTTACACATGTTATCCTCCTGGAGAATATTATACTTCTGATAATTATTCTTTGTTTCTTGCCTTATTGGAAAGGGGTTCATGCAACATTAAACAGTGAGCATTTGCCTAAAGCCACTTCAATATCATGAAAATAACGTCTCTGTAATGCTTTATGTGCAGGCAGTCATTTAAGTATTTAGTGTTGGTGTCAGTAGTATTAGTAACTTAAGCAGTTGTTTTGTTGTTGTTGTTGCTGTTGTTGTTGTTGTTGTTGCCAGCTGTGAAAACTTTTTCACTTATGTGACAAACTGCGAATTTAACGTACCTTGCGCCACACTTAGAACGGAATTTTGGGTCTACCAGTACCATGTGTATGGAGAACAACCTTACAGACAGTAAACGCGGTTTGAATTTATCCATGAACTCTCACATTCGGCCAGGGTCAAAATTAAGAATGCGAGGAACTTTACCTCTTTATACAACGTTTATGGTGCAGTTCTTAAGGCGCGAGATATTTATATGCATTGTTAATGTTGTGGTTGTTGTTATCATGATATCCGTCACCATTGTCATAGGCATTGAGGAGAAAAGAATGAAGGTGGCGAAAATATTTAGATTGGCCGAGGCTGACCACGATCAGTCACTATCATTTTTTTTTATTTCAGCTTATAGTCTATTCCATCTTGTACATCTGTAACATAGCATTATAAACAGTATCTTAAGGGTGTTACAATATGTTGATCACTTGAAGCAGACCTCCTTGTCTCTGAAACGTTGAAATCATCTTGCTGTGCTGTCGTATGCGAAAATAAGCTGCACCTTGAGCCTTGGACACACGATCACGCATACAAAAGGAAATACATTTGTTCAGATTCCACGCATGCGCGAAGTACACACTTGTTAACATCACAAAAATACATCTTTTATACTTTTCGCCAACACAGTAACCACGCCTAAGAGTCCGCAGACTATAACTTTTTGTTTGTTTATTTTATCATAAATTTGTTTATGTAAAATGGCGTACTTGAGTTATGTATTATATATAATTTTATAGGCCTATATATAAAATTGTAGCCCATAATTTTATGTACATTGACACGCTGTTCACACAATGAGCACACGGAATATATGATTATTTATGATTATGAAACAGACTCTGTCTCAGATTTTCTGTACAATGGCAGGGTAAATTCATTTGAGACTTAAAAAGTGCTCTGAAACCGTCCACATGTGTGTTCGATTCGGTTTGTCGGTTTGTCTAGAATACTGAGCAACGTCATTTACGATCGGACAGTGTCTATTGATGGTGTCTACAAGATTCTTAATCGGGATCAGTAGACTATCATTGACGTTACTTGGTTGTCTGGGATTCATGACAATTCCCCCTCCCGAAAATAAATTCAGTGGAAGAGGATTGTGTTGTACTATTTCATTATCTTGTTAGTTCTAGTTATGGACACAGGTTCTTTGCTGGTCCATGACGACAGTTATACCTTCCTCAACATATACAAAATCGTAATTAACTTGCACATGAAAACGGACCACACGTAAATAAACAAATGCTTCAGTAAACACATTAAACTATTTTTACAACTCTGCATGCCTTCATCATGTCATCACGTAATACGTAAGTACTGTAGGTATATAACATTTTATTTCCTTGTGAAAATATTTAAAATCTACTGCCTATGGTCTATTTTCATGTGATTGTTACTTGTATTTTGGGCCTTAAAATTTATTATCTCATTATAGTAATTTTTATACAGGATCTACCATCGGTTAAGCTCATTAATTTAATCTTCTTCAGTATAAAATCATTTCCCATGGTGCTCTTTGAAACGCCGCCATTCACAATGAAGGTCAGGTTCCTCTGCTCGTCACCTGAAGGGCTTGTTTGGCCATTGGTATTCTTAAGGTTCATTTCATCAGTCTTGTTCGACACATTGAGGTATTGATGACGTATACGTTAATTAGGATCCCATTGACGTGGAGCCTGTAACTACCTAATGAGGCGTTGTTTACGCACACAACAAACCATATTTAGCTCAGTGGGGACTAAACACGAGCTCGAATCTTAAAGGTAATGCAGTGGGTGCAGTTCTAAACTTAAAGCTTGTTCCCGAATGAAGACTTCGTAATACAAACATCTGAAAACACAAGCTTTCGCGAAGAACTGGATCTGCAGTAGACCTTCGCGAGTTCATTGTTATCAAGAAAACTGACGTACTGAAGTTTTCTAAAATGTTTTTGCACGTAGCTACACACTGACTTATATTACTGTAAAATGTTTATACATAACTGGCGGAATACACGTTTTACATGGTGTATTATTTGGACATCACATAGCTGTGTTAATCCTATGTTTTCACCGTACTTATTTCCCCGTCATATTTCTTACGAGTATAAAAGGTAATGCTGAATTTGTTGCTTAAATCTTCAAGTTTTCAAATAGGAGTATATAATTTTATGTTGTGGTAAAGTGTTTTGGATTACGTGTAGAGTCCACTACGCGTTGTATTTTAAAGTTACAAGCTAAAATAAATGCATTTAGTGGATGCAATCTGATAATATTACTGATCATACTACATTTAACTAAGTGTGAACTATGGGTTATACATAACATGTCTTCTGGCAAAATAATTCTAAAATTTCATTTGGAAGCCCGGGCTGTATTCCTCATCAGTACCACTTCAGAACCTATTACGTAAAAGTCTATGACGAAATCGCCAAGATCTACTGCCCTTCCCATTCTTTACGTCCGCAATCTGCGCACAGGGGGGGGGGGGGTCAACAGGGTGGCAAATTATGCGAAACTGTGACAGCGCTGGAGGAGACAGTTCCTTGTCTTCGTTGATTAGCAAACACTGGAGGAGGGCTCCCGTTGAGCTGCTACTGGAATCCGCAGGCTGATGGTAATGATTTATCTGCTCATAACAACGCCAACAGCGGCGGTGCACAGCGCCACGGCAAGGTGCGTCGACACGCCTCCAGCACCGGCTGCAACACAATCACATCATCAATAATTACTGCTACTGTTTTAATATTGATGGTGTTAATATACTAATTTCAACGCTAACGAGTGGCGAACAATGGCGTGTCGCTGTGAATTTCCAACTTATCAACAAGTAATATAGTTACTGTTTACAACGGTTATGGTGGTGTCGTTTTGGATGTAATATTTTTCTATGAGCCTTATTTATCTAACACATGTGGATAGTTGAGAAGTAAATGTAATTTATTTCATGTTTAAAAACCTTAACTGAAATTCCAGAGATGTATTATAAAACAATTTTGTTAAAATACCTACACATATACTTTTTGTCTCGTCGTCGCCATCATTTTTTGTTGTTCTTGAAATGTTATTTTGATGTTGACAGAAACAGAAACAGTCACGTGACATACGATACTTTTTGTAAGCACGTACAAAATTCATCAAACTTACATTTCATTAAATTTATCACACAACATGAAATACAGACTTAATTTGTATTGCATTTTGATATGTGATTGCATGTACTTTTGTAGATTGGTGTACACCGACGTTTCGGAGAAGCCTCCTTCCTCCATATTTATTGAAGTTCAAGGCTTTATCCCAGAAGGTAGTAACACTCATAGTCACGACAAGAATAATTTAAATTTCGCTTAATTTGTATCTTATTGCTGAAATTTTATAATACAATCACTATTGAGATAATCTACCGTAATCTGTTACTTTTGTTAAGGTCTCAGTTAGTAACCTAATGCAGTATATTCGAAATACCAAGCTCCAGGTAGGATACATTTTGAAGGTTCGCAACAGATATTTATCTTAACAAGAGTTTGGCACCTAACGCGGGTTTTTTTACGTGTGTTTCTGTATCTAGAACGGGCATGAATATCTCTGAAATGACTTAGTTCATACCGTGCGTAATTTTTAATTAAAATAAGTAAAACGTCATTGTACAAAACGGGAAAAAAGTACGTAATTATTTTTAAAGCTACCGGCAGTTACTGTAAAAACTCCTAGCATGAAATACCTAATCGCTCCATAAAATGTGGCATCTCATAGAGCCCGTTTGAACTACGACACTACAAGGTAATTAAGCTCCAAAAACACACAGGCCACACCGGCATGTATCTTAGCAAAGGATTCGAGATGTAACAGGAAGTGTTACAATTGCTTACTGACTTACTCCACGGAGCAGAGTCCTTCTTGAGAAGGTAAGCGGTTTTCAGCTAGTCAAGAAATTCTCCACATTTTATGGAACCCGAAGGGTCATTACCGCATTCACAAATGCTCGTCACCTGTCCCTATCCTGAGCAGCTCGATCCAGTCCATACCCCAACATCCCACTCCCTGAAGATTTATCTTAATATTGTCCTCCCATCTGCGCCTGGGCTTTCAAAGTGGGCTCTTTCCCTCAGGTTTCGCCACCAAAATCCTGCATACACCTCTGCTCTCTCCCATACGTACTGCATGTCCCGGCCGTCTCATACTTCTCGATTTCATCACACGGACAAAATTGGGTGAGGACTAAAAATCTTTAAGCTCCTCATTATGTAATTTTTTCCACTCCCCTGTTACCTCGGCTCTCTTAAGGCCCAAATTCTCCTCAGCACCCTCTAGAAAGCGTTAGAATTATCGATACGAAGACTTCGATACTACCAGATGATGACCTCACATGCTGTGGCAGGTGACCTACTGGTGGGTTTGATATTCAATTAGCTTGTTATTGTAAGGACTGTACCGATTATATCTTTTAATTAAACCTATCATAAAATATACAGTTTACCTACAAGTTGAAGAGCTTGCAACACTGGCCTACTGTTGGCAGAATTTCACGATGTCGTAATTATGTATAGTTGAATGAAAATGTGTACTCCATAACAGTTTCCTCTGCTAACCTTGTAAAGTTTTCCTTCCAGGTGGTTATTCAGAGACAGAAATATGTCGGAAATATTCTGTAAATGCGTAAGATAAATGTAGCCGATCGCGTATAAAGATGGTCTCACATGGTTGATGTTATACAACGCCTTCATATGCGAAATATTCTGATATTCATAGAAAGAGAATGTGCTTTACTGTTTTATGACCATGAATTTGTAATTTTCTACACATCTCAGTGGACAATAAATTAATCCACTCTCTAGCATTTATGGATTTGCCCAAATCAGCATAAGAACTTATTTTCAGGATACTGTTGATGTTTCATTAATTTCAAAGTAGCTTTCCTGAAATATATTTTAAGCAACTGTTTCAATAATTACGTCTCTGGCCTACAACTGTTACTGAATTATAACATATAATGAACCGGTCTGCTACAGCATCACAGGCTGGTTTTGGTCGGGTATTGCGATGTAAGAATCCAGGTCCCTAGGTTACCTAGCGTCAGCAACTAAATTTTTTTTGTCAGGTTTGCCTGAAAATTAGTACAGAAATTCTTCACAAAAAGCTGTCGAATAAATGAGAGTTTAGTAGAACTCGAATTATTTACAACATTTTCCTTAAAACAGTAAAAGATTGTTTTTCTGCTCTTTCCAGATTTTTTCACATATTTGGGTACAAGGTACGTTAATTACTTTGAGTAAAAGTGAATTTCGCGAAATTAGGTGCCACGAAAGACATACCGGACTTAAGGGAATAGATAAAATGTTGGCATGTTTTTAACATTTCCGTCCTTTTCGCCAACACTCAGTAGATAAGCATGAATAAATGTTTAGCACATTATAGCGAGTTTCGCGAAAATCGACGCAGTGAAAATCACCATTTGTTGAGCGGCGTAAAGGACTTGCTATAAGCACTGTAAATTTTCATCTTCCGATCTGGACAAAATTGATATGTTAGGTCTGTACCTAATGCTGTTGAGCACATGTGTGTTTTGTGAGTATCGGCGAAGGGAAAGTTGTACCTTTCTTACATGAATGAGTGAAATTACATTTAAACATGAACCCCGAAAACTTATGACATTTTGAGAGTAAAGAACGCTAGGTAAAACTTATTTTCTGCGTTCCGGTAATACATAATTTGCAGTATTGCGCTCTTTTTTTGCAAATAAAGGTGTGTCGATCAGAAACAACAAAGATTTATTCGGCTGTCCTGTAACAGCAGATAAAAGCTAAGGGTAGGGAAGGCATTTGTCAATTCTGATAAACACTCACATATTTGATGCCACTGCCAGATTGGATTTAGGCGCAGTGTGTCAAATATTACATTATCGATTGTCAAATATTGACGGCTATGTGCCTCTAATAGCTGAGAATAATTACTGTCAGTGTTTTCTGCTGTGTTAGCTGGGGTACAGAATTATAGTTAGGGAACTTAAAGAGTAAAACTGAAACACTGAAGTTTCTATGCGTCACGCAAGCGGGACAACGGTCCTATACTTCTCCGTACTAACGTACGTCATGGAGCAGAGATTTTTTTTTGATAAACTAGCAGCTCCTCAGTCAGGGAAAGTTCAGAATCATGTTCGAAAGTGCAGCACTGTTGCATGTTCATGCTTTTCATTGGCTATTTAATCACACTTACAGTGTCGGATGCAATAAATAGTCTACTCTTATGTGTAATAAAATTTAAATTCCTTTTGTTGAGGATCTCACTGGGTGGTTTGAAGGTGATTTAAGTCTTTCAGAGCGTGAAACATTGTCGACTGGGAAAAATTACTGTGTACAGACTTAGGGAAATTTATGAAAATTTAGGCAAGAACCCCACCCTCCCCTTCAGACAACCATGACTGGCCATTTGCTAACCAAGAGGAGGTCACATGTCAAGTGATTAGAGTCTTAAAAATTTAAATTCTATCTTATAGTTGCCAATGAAAATGAAATTGGCATAGTGAGACGTAACATATATTAATGTTGGTAGAAATTAGTAGTAACTTCCATAAGCACCAAATCTGAGGCCTTCAATTATTTATGGAGCAGAAAAATGAATTATGTTTTGTAGAGGCAAAGAGTCTCCATACCGTTTTGTGTCGGAATATGATTTATTACCGAGTTACGTGCAACTCCTATTTACTTCCCTAGTCACTAGCCTGTGCTTTAGCTCTTATCGACTTTCACTTACAAAACTAAATCAAAGGACCCGGGCCATGCATGCATTATTAAGAAATGGCATCTGACGTAGGCAGAGGTTCCTGGTCATTGACGGAGTTTAAAGTTGAGCCTAAAACTGTTAAGTTCTTTTGTGTGAATCATAATGCCTCCCTGCAACATCGCTTCTCTTATGATTTATGCTGCCTAATGTATAGCGATTGCAGAAGCCATGGATAAATTACACTATCAAATTTGTCGAAATTTTCATTACGCTGGAAATTTTTTATGAGTGTATTACAATTACAGATTTTTCTAACTTACGCTAGAAATATTGTATGGATATATTACTATTCCAGATTTTTCATAATATGAACTACGCTAGAAATATTGTGTGGATATATTACTATTCCAGATTTTTTAACATAAGAACTACGCTAGAAATATTGTATGGATATATTAATATTCCAGATTTTTAAAAATATGAACTACGCTAGAAATATTGTGTGGATATATTACTATTCCACATTTTTAAAATGTTAATTACACTACACGTATTGTATGAATATATTACAATTACAGGTTTTTCAAAATAAGAATTATGCTAGAAATATGGTGTGCATACAATTCCACATTTTCAAAATGTTAATTACTAGCAAAAATATTCCTGATTTCCTCTGTAATCTTTCGCAGCCTACCAGTTCCCAAAATCTCTGCATGAATTAGTCCTAGTCTGCAGACACGACATTTAGACGCGCCTGATTATTCGTGACAAGCGTAACACAGGGTCACTATTTGTAACGTAAAGATGCAAATTTGTGATCCTCAGTGCAGTAAATAACTCTGCTCCTCAGTACCACAACATGGAACCATATGGGTCGGGGCTGCGAGTCTTCACTTACTGATGAACGAAGGCAGCCTATTTTATTCTTCAGTAACTTTACGTCTGACGAAAAGGGCTTCCTTCTGGATAGAAGTCTGAGAGGGCTTGCGAACCCGTGTGGACAAGATGACGCTGAAAATAATTCTGCTCCTGCTAGGAATCAAACCCTGCCTACCTGTACGTAACCAATCACTCCTCAGTTACATTCCACATAAGTGGGAGGCGTGCTTCTAACGAAGCAATTAAGTTCAGATATGGAGTTTCTTGGTTTCAAAGCGCATGGATTACAGCTTAACACAGAACCAAAATGCGAATTAGTGTTAAAAAATTTATGTTGACATTCACAGTGAAATTTGACAGACTCCTTGGATGAGACTTCATAAACAGTTAGTTGTCGTTCGGCCAGTGAAGAAATTTCCAGTCTTTCTCGAAACCGTTAGTTTTTTTAATGTTCATAACAGTACTACGCTGGACACTAGCCAGAGCTATATGTAACCAGTCTACTTGTATTAAGATCCCTGATCTCGTATCTACTCTTAGATATAACAAGGAGCCTCTGCCTGTAATATGTCGGAGTAAAACCGGAAAAGCATTCCTCCATCGCACAGATGCCTGCTGCACTTTTGGCTCATCTCTTCATATTTTATGGGCTACCCTAATTCTATTCGGTAAATGTTACAAATTATGAAGTTTCTCCCATTTTATTCAGCTATGTCCAAAAATCTCCCCAAAAATCCCTTCTCATATATCACGAATTTTCTGCATCTCTTAGGGCGGTAGGCGAAGTTTCACGCTCATACAGAAAAACGGGTAAAAATATAAGGTCTGTTTTGGAAGATTCGAGGTTCTCAGTGTGGTGTGTCTGAGGATTCAGGTTGTCTGGTTTACGACGCTGTTTGATTAGAGCGAATGTTTTCTGAATTCTTCTTCTGAGCGTCAGATAGCCCTTAGCCACGGGCAATGTCATATTACAAATCATGCATCCTCAAGTTCCAATTTAATGTTTACGTTTTTTGGTCCGACACAGTCTAAAAAAAGGAACATTTTGAGACATTCTTTCAAACGCTAGGACCAAAATTTATAACCGTAGGCGATTACAACAACAAACACATTTTATGGGGTTCACGTCTAACAACAGCAAAAGGTAGAGAATTATCAAAGGCAATCCAAGAGAAAAACTGTTCATTTTTGTCAACTGGAACACTAACATACTGGCCTACAGACTGAAACAAAATCCCGGATTTACTAGATTTCTTTGTAACCAATGGAATCTCCTTAACATACACAGACATACAATCAAGTTACGACTTCACCTCGGACCATTCTCCAATAATAGCAACATTAAGCACATCGGTAAGAGTCAGAAAACCAACACCACGTCTGCACATCTCAAAAACAAACTGGGATACCTACAGACAAATAATGCAAGACAAAGAAATCTATCAGTAAAACTTAAAGAACACGAAGATAAAGAACTAGGAACTAACAACCTACTCAATTTACTCCAGCATGCTGCCAAAGAAGCTGCCCCAAACAGCGATCCCCAAAGAACAACAAATAACATACCCTACGAAATTAAGAGACTAGTAGCAGAAGAGAGAAGAGCCAGGTCAATCTGCAAAGAACTCACACACCAGACAGCAGCAGAAAATATAACTGAACAAGCAGCAAACTTAAATCCAAACTCCAAGAAATGCGGAATGAATCCTTTGACAAATACGTTTCTAATCTTAAAAAGGAAGATTTGGAAATCTATAAAAAAAAATAGGAGAAAGCCCTAAACAATATCACCTACGATACGCAAATATTCAGCACCTCCGGGACCATGGGCAAAAAGCTACAACAAGAAGCTGAACTATTTGCAGAATATCTTTACGAAGTTTTCTCTGCACATAATAATGATCAAGAAGAGGAAGTGGAACAAGACCTAGCTACACCCATTCAATCGCAAGAACGCCTTAAAGCAGTTACTTTAAAAGAAATAAAAGATCAAATCAAAATATTAAACCAAAAAAAGACACCAGCTTTCTACCTTATTACTCCCACAATGCTAAACGAACTACCAAAAGAAGGACTTGTACACCTAATGTACATATTCAGCGCCATACTACGTCTCGAATACTGACCTAAACCATTAAGATTGCACAAATAATAATGATACTCAAATGTGGGGAAAATCCAATTGACGTTTCATCCTACCGGCCAATCAGCTTACTACCGACAATTTCAAAAGTACTAGGAAAACTAGGAAAGCTTATACTCCAAAAAATCAATAAAGACTTGAACCTGCAAGACTGGACCCCAGACCATCAATTTGGGTTCCGACAGGCTCACTCCACAGTGCAACAATGCCACCGCATAACAGACGTCATCAATAAAGATAAGGAAATCCAGCAGTATTGTACAGCCGCATGTTTAGACGTACGCCAGGCATTCGATTAAGTAAGGCACCCAGGGCTGCTATTCAAAATCAAAAGAACTTTACCCTCAAACTATTTCAACCTGCTGAAATCGTTCCTAAATGAACGCCTATTCGAAACAAAATTCAATGGAGAAACTTCAAGCTGTTTCCACATCCATTCCGGTGAACCCAAAGGGAGCATTCTTGGTCCTCTTCTCTACGTACTGTACACATCTGACTTACCACCTTCCACTACATTAGGCACATTCGCGGACGACACAGCAATATTTGCAACTCATGAAGACCCTACGATAGCCTCACTTAATCAAGAACACTTATACATAATCGAAAAATGACTAAAGAAATGGAAAATTAAGGTTAACGAATCCAAGTCACTCACATAACATTTACCCTCCGGAAAGGCCACTGCCCTGCAGTCAACATCAACCAAACTCTCACACCTCAAACAGTTGTAGTAAAAGACTTAGGATTACACTTCGATTGCAGGTCAAATTGGAAAGAACACATAGCCAAAAAAAAAAATCGACTTAAAAACAAAAGAGGTCAACTGGGTAATGGGGAAAAAATCCCATCTATCTATAGAAAACAAATTACTCATCTACAAAGCGGTAATCATAGCTATATGGAGCTACGGAATAGAAATGTGGGGTTGCGCCAGCAAGTCCAACACAGTCATCATGCAGAGATCCCAATCCAAAATTCTCAGAACCATAGCAAATGCAACCTATTATGTAACAAATCATACTCCGCATACAGACTTCAACATTCCTTACGTAAGTGACGTCATCCATGAAAGAATCAATAAACATCACAACAAACTGGAAGCCCATCCCAATCCACTATTAGAGTCACTACTACAGCCTATAAACACTAGGAAACTAAACCGACTAAACCTTTAGAATTGCAAGGCACCGGAAGTGACATCGCTGGATGAATACCCTACATCGTCATTGAAATATATGGTATTGTAGCGTACTTTGTTTAGTTATCACATTAGCTTATAGAGTGTATTCTTTCTGATTGTTGATAAATTAAAAAAAATGTTTTTGATAGGCTACGGAAAGGCGTAATATTCACAAGTGAACGCTGAAATGAAATTGATATTACATGACAATATACGCAAACGCCTTCTGGGTCCAGAGAAACTCCACGCGTTCCGATTCTGATAACAGTTTCGAAAACACTCCCGTGGGTACAGAAACTTCGCACTGCTTATTGAGTTCCGTAAAATAATAGAGATAACTTCATTTGTAAAACAGATGTTTTCATGCGTCTAATTTTGTAATGGAGTGCAGCCGACACACAACGTTAAAACCAACAGAGAGCTGAGTAAACAGGAAAGAAAAGGGACATAGGCGGAATTCCATATAACATTTCAACTCGGAAACAAACTTCAACCGTAAATTGTTATATTTTGTTTTGCTTGTTTTTGCGACGATAAAATATGTGTCTGTACAAATGAACATTTCCCTTGAAATCGGTTCAAGGGACTTGTAAGAATATTTGCGGCAACGACTGCGCAGAGGTGATACCGTAATTACCGCAGCACAGCGTAACATGCGCTTTGGATCGGAGAAGACCTGAAGTACGAGAAATCTGTTGAGAGTAGATGCTGGGAAAGGACGAATGCTCTTTGGTCGAACAGTTCTTTTTAGAAAACAAGGATTTCTCGCAGTGTCTATAGCACGTGATAAAGAAAATTTCTTTACAAGAGTAAAAGTAGATTCTATGTCCGGTAAGTTCGGACAGAATTACTTTATTCCACAACCTGGTTTCCATGCGTCCTGTGTACTGAGTACATAGGATTGAACTAGCACGGAAGGCGTGTTCGTCTCTATTCAAGTTGGACCTACGGAAACGAGATAACATACACGGACTGAATGCAATGTCTGGAGCCTGTAGTAAACTTTGCAACCTAATTGTACGCTGTAGACGAACTTAGAAAATAGAAAGTATTGCGATTGCTGTTGTGGAGGTATTTGTGTCCCTCCAGGGACTGCTCACATTGTACTTCTAATACACTACGACATTCTCTATAAAATCCCCCACTTATTTAAGCTTCATAAATATCTACCCACCTTAATCAAACCCGCTTCATCCGTGACAATGACCTAACTTAGTTAAATTACTTAAGATGCAAAAAATTAACAAGTACATTTGCGACAAAAATAATTTTTACTCTATCAGTCCAGTATAAACACTGCTTTGTACGAAGATATATCGAATGCCATATTCTTTCTTGTAATAGACACATTATTTTTAAAGTCGGGAAAATCAGGTAGGCACTGCTGTCACATGAAATAATTCTGATATATTTTGCACTTAAGGCAAAACAAAAGAAATTTCACGCATTACTCTACTTTTATTAAATAACATCTTGAGGTTTTAGAGCCAGAGTGGGTGGTTCCACTATATATATATATATATATATATATATATATATATATATATATATATATATATATACATACATACATACAATTATTTGTTATTGTCTTTGTCAAATGCAATTTTACCTATTCTATGTTACAAATATCAAGAATCAACTTTGCAAAGAAGTTTCATCGTAGGATTCCCAAGACCGAAGGAATCAAGTAATGTATCTGGCTTGTGTAAATTAACATGGAGTTGTAGGTTACTTCATTTTGAAGTGTTGTTTATATTTGCATGCCCTTGTCTTGTTAATTCATAATTTTAATATTTAGAAATTAATAAATGATTGACAATTGGCGTAGAGTTGTTTCATTATATAATTTCAGACGCTAAATGTTTAACACACACCGACTGCACTATCCCTGACAATCGTATGACAGTTGAAATGTTTAATGAAAATTTTAAGGCTAAAATTGTAGAAATAAACGATTTTTTTTCACATTGATTGGTTGATGCGTTTCAGTCAAGTGAACTCTTCAACTATCCATTTCTAGCGGTTGTCAACATGATAAACACATCAAAACTTAACTTCAGTAATCATGTCCAGTGGCTATGGTAATGATACATTTTCGCACCAGGTGTAAATAACATAGTACCAAAATTATAAATATTAGATATAGAATGTAACACACCCTGCACTTCGTACGTAGTAGTGACACATCTATGATTTGACAACCAAGAACCTAGTTTGTTACAGCCACTTTATCTAATGATTGCTTCCATTTGCCCTCTTGTATCAACGGCCATAGACTAATACCTTTCCTGTGAGAGTATATAGAGCTACCAGAGAGCAGTAATTGTATTTCTGTTAATAAAACATAAAGAACCCACTGTAACTTTAATATAGCCCTGTATATAGTGCAGTCTGCAGTATGGAAGTGCAGTATGTACAGATGATATAGGTAGATACCGCCTGTCTCCCAGACGTTAATAACTGAGCGAGATGAACATTATAGTACCAACAGGCAAGCGTAATGAAATAGTCTACACAGTCTGCAATGTCCGCTTAAAAAGCAGCCGAGTCATTTAATTAGTATTCCTGCAGCAGTATCGGGAGTTTCAGGTTAGTGCTGGTACAAAGGCCGACAGTGCAGACAGGGATTTTCTTGAAGTACATTAGACATTCTAGACGAACATCTGGGACTGTTATTTTGAAATACGTCGTTACATAATTCCCAATTCTACAGTCGTATTCCCATTCGACGTCATATAAAATGTGCAGAAGTGAAAATACTACAGCAGTGGAAGAAAGCGACACGAATTTCTTAGTGTTCATGTAAGAGTCTCTTTAAAAAATTAGAGCAAGTGGAAAGTCGGACAGTCTAACAAACGTATAAACTGAAGTAAGTTTCTTCTGGCTTGCACTAACTGGAACCAGGAGAAGACGAAGTTCAGAATTCAACCTCAAATTGAAGGAAGGAAGTAGAAAATAATTTCACGTCGAAGCATTGTGATGGAAAATAGAGAAAACGGTAGAAGTAGGACCAAAGGGGAGAGATTTTCATTTCTTGGTTCCTTAAATCCCAACAAGGGAAAATCTCTTGCGCACGGACGGGTTGGAGTCGAAGAAATGGAAGGTTTGAGATTCCCTACTGCAAGTCACTCAGTGCTAAAGCTAGCCGGAATCCTGGTTGACGCCACGCGCTTCATCATCTTGTGCTGACCTAGTGGCTATGGAATGAGATAAACTGACCAGGAATGATAAGTTTCCGAAGAGCAAGCACAGACTGTAAAAAGTGTAGCTCTGCGATCGAGGTCTGAGTAACAACGACACTAACACCATAATGTGCTACAGAGTAGTTATCAAAAGTTGATGTTTGCTTAGCTGGTCAAAATATTTCAAAATTTTCTGAAACATGGAGGATTCGCCAAAGAAACTCCTCCTGAACCAGTATAAATCACCATGCTTTTTCACAGTCTAGTTTCCAACAACCATCTTCTCTTTTTTGCTTAGACCACTTAAGTAAACTTCTAGCTTGGAGGCACTGAAGAAAAAACTCTCTGAACGTTTGTTAATCCCATCTTAACCTACCAAATGTCCGACATATATTTTCCAAATTGTATTGTGGGAAATACAAAGGAGGAAAAATCATAAATTTGTAATTTTTTCCAGCAGTTTATCTCTTCATACCTCGTAGAAACAAGATCAAATAGAGTATGCAATTTAATAACTTGTCCTACATTATTTTTCATTACGTTCTTCTTTTAGAGTGAGTGACAGGGAAAGCCTCATCCGAATGAAGTAACAAAATTATCGTTATGTTCATTTTAGTAACTGAAACTTTACATACGAAGCAGGAAGAAACGTGACCTGCAACTGAACAGCAGGATATATTCGTAGAATTTTTTTGTTCTTGACTTATTCTTAGATATAATTTAAGACTTTCAATGTAGTTTCCAGACATCTGAAGGCTGCAACATTTCCGAAACATTTATTATCTACATGACTTGGTTTTGTCCTACATTCTTGTAACGAGACTTGGACATGTACGTAACGCATGGAATGCAACTATTCTACTTTCTACATGGGAAAAATGTATTCATACCAGACGGGTTTTACATAAAACATATCACTCGCACTAATTCTTACAATTTTCATATGAAGTACATAAATGTAAAGTACCACTCGAAATGTAAATGAAGGCCCCAGATTCAGTCCAAAGTGCTGGGTTCCTCCTTTATAAATCAGTCTCTATCGGTCTGGCTGTGTTCTTGATCTATGATCTAGAAGATGGATCATTTGTCTTGAAGAAACCCACAGAATTACGTATTGCATGCAAAGGAGGAGCCCGAAAGCGTAGCTGACCACACCTGAATCTGTCAGAATCTGTTAGTATCTGTCAGAATGCGAGCAACTATAAGTACACTACACTACATGACTTTATAACCTACACCGGGACTTTTGTTTTATGTAAGAGGGAACAGACTGACCGACTGGTTAAACAGCTACCTATCTGCTTACGTAAGTTCATGGAACAGAATCCTCTTTTTTCTTTTGTCTGATCTCTTAAACCTACTTCATTTTAGGTGCTGCGGGTTATTTTTGCGCCAGATCACATTCAATGACACACACACAAACACACAATCAGTAGAAATCCCTTGGAAGAAGTATCGGCCGCTCTCAGAGATCTCTGCCTGTACAGCAAACAACATTCACAACAGACAGACATCCATGCCCCAGACGTTATTCGAACCCTCAATCCAAGTAAGCGAGTGCCGCAGACCTATGCCGTAGATCAAGCGGCCACCGGGATCGACAGACTCCTCCTTGAGAAATTAACATTTCCTCGGCTAGTCACGCTACTTCCTACTGTTTATGGACCCTAAATCTTCATCATCATGTTCACAAGAATACTTGTTCTTTTCAACAAGCCCGAGGCACTGTGATTCAATTCTTAAGACGTGAGGTCTGCACGGACAGGACGTGGTAGCTCGTCGCGTAACCGCTATTGTGGAGGACCTCTTTCTATTTGTTCGCGGGTGGTTACTGTATTCATATCTTCTCTCCGTTTCTGAGGACCTTCAGGTGGTGGCATTTCGTATCTAATACTTTACCGCAAATCACGTACTTCGAATCTCCTCCTACCTAGAATTTGTGGTATATTTCACCGTTGGTTGTTTCGATTATGTCATTAACCATTCACAATTACTGCGGATGGTACTGTGTGTAACTGACTCCACACAGCAAGAGTTAAATCCCTTTTGAGGAGCTAAAGGAGCTCAAGTGTTCACTAAATTCAATATTGGTATTAATTACCGTGAAGAGCAGCCATACATTTATCCCTACCCAATTCCAGAATATCCAGTCTGCATCCCCATGTGCCATCTATTTACGATGAACATGATTATTAACCATTTACAGACGGAGCACAGACTGCTTTATTTAAAGACCCAGTTCTTACCGCGCATGAAACAATTTTCAACTCTGTTAAAAAAAACCGATCAGTTGAAATGTAAGTGGCAGAAGCCGCTGTTTGTTCTGAGAGAAATACAAAACACATAAATACAGTGTGGGAAGAAAGTACAGTTATTGAATGTTAAACCTGCTAGTGCATCACGTAACCTGTAGGCTTTAGAAGGTTACAATATATAAATTACCTTCTCATCGCACCTAATCCTGATAGGTTACCTCTTTATTTTGGTTTACATATTAAATTTCGTACGCATTGTTTCCAATCCTGAACATTCTATGTGTCTCGCTTGAACAATGTTTGGCGAAGAGTATGAATTATAAATCAATTACAAGAAGAAATTTTAATATGGACCACAGTGTCAACGTACGTACTGTGTTTTATTGTGATTCCAGTCTTTAATTCATCCGCGGCACTGTACAGAATTATACTGAAAGAGCTCTTACCATTTAAAAAAACTAAAAAAAAAAGTGAGAATCTATCCATCTACAATTATTTAATTACTGCAGGCAGGTTGGCAAACAAACAAATGATATGGTAGAATGATTCAAGAATATACAAATTAATATGGCGTCATATTTCAGATGCCTTGATTCTTAACGTATTATCGTGTCCCCTCTCTACTTACATAAACTTGGCTGTCCATGTTTGCAGGAGTATTCAGTTTTTTTTTTCAGGGAGAAAAAAGTTCTTACTACTAGGGCACTGTTGGGCGTCAAAGCTCTTAAGAGGAATACACTATTTACACACAACGAGAAACCAAACAATTCTGTAAAATTTAACAGACAGCACGAAGTAACAATGACCACTGAAAACTAGTACTCTTCATTTCAGTCTGTAGTAGACTGTTTAGCCCATTCTTGTTTTCGTGTAGGCCTATACCCTCCCTGCCTCCCTCCATTCCTTTCCTAATCTACCAAACATGAATAGACGATTCAAAATATGAGGTGCAAAACAGTCTCAATTCTCTCTCTCAAAGAGAAACCCAAACACACACACACACACACACACATTTTTTCACTTTCTCGGTCCGTTTCCCCACAAATCTTTTCCTTTTTCCCCTCTCTCGTTCTAGAAAAAGCCTGTAATAAAACTTGCATACAGCAATTTTCTAAACTTTCTGCATTACTCTGTGCAAGGAGCATGCGGTAGATTGTAAGTCCACACGGAAGAGAAAATTGTAGACTTTTCCATAGAAGGTGATGATCACGGGAACGCCGATAAATTAACTATAATAATAATAGTAATAAAAATAATAATATAAACACTACCATAATTATGAAATAATTTAATTATAGGGCGATGTAATAGTTCGTCGACTGCATAAAATTCAATATTTTACCCATGTTCCTAATTAATAATAATAATAATCATCATCATATTGTGGAATCAACAAGTACAAACTGACAGAACTATCCCCAACAACAAACCAGACACTATAATCCGTGATAATGAAAAGGGAACATGTATGTTAATAGACGTTGCAGTCTCAGGAGATAGAAATGTGATTAAAAAAAAGCCGAAAAGATTCTAAAATATAAAAACCTCACAATAGAAATACAGCGCATGTGGAATGTAAAAACAAAGGTGATACCAGTAATAATAGGGGCGACTGAGACTATTTCAAAGTCATTTAGAAAATACGTGAGCAACATACCAGGAAAACATGAAGTCAAGGAAATACAGAAAACAGCCTTATTTGGCACTGCACACATACTTCGGAAAGTACTAATGTAAAAGTACAATAGATTCAATACTGAAACTAATGATATAAGCACCAGGAATTGTAACAA
>Ga0131853_10001075_pt1 | contig 49689 bp, 34 predicted proteins | sample TergutLab28metaG_FD_92764 | JGI IMG/M metagenome (GOLD analysis project Ga0131853, IMG submission 92764) | Labiotermes labralis P1 segment gut microbial communities from Petit-Saut dam, French Guiana - Lab288 P1 (version 2) (version 2) | ecosystem: Host-associated > Arthropoda: Insects >...
AAAAAAAAAAAAAATAAAAGGAAAAAAAAGAGCAAAGAAGGGGTAGGGATGAGGGGGAGGGTGGGGGTGTGGGAGGTTATATTTATTTTTTTTTTTTTTTTTTTTGGGGGGGGGGGGGGGGGGGGGGGGGGGGTGGAAGTTCCAAATCTTAGCTCTTCTACATACATTAACACTAAATTAATTTAACTGTAAGAGAACAGGGATTAGAGTTTTTTTTAGACTAGGAGAATATCTGGATTTGTGAAGACATGGCAAGTACTAGGGGTATGGGGAATAATACCTCTTAAGTAGTACTCTACTTGATCCCTGTTAGTGCAAGGCCAAAGAGAAAAAATGGTAAAAGTGGAAGCATCAAACATTTTTATTCATTTCAAAATTATTAACATTTAAGCAATGGGGCAAAGTAGGCTGCCAAAACATTCTAACAATGTAATTCATAGCACCAGACAGATGGAATAGTAGATGGATAACCGATCCAGCTTAACACTGGAATAGACAATGTACTCTGCTGACCAGAGTACATATATTTGCAACAGGTAAAATGTGGACTGGCTATTATGAAGTGAGCAAGCCAGTGGCCAAACCATGCTAAATGCAGCTGCATGCACTGCTGGGGGCCTCAGGTACCAAGAAAACTGACTACAGTACACTTTTAGCCCAGCATTATTAAGATAGTGAAATTGAAAAGGATGTGATGCGCATGATACATGACATGTACAGGGGAGATGACCAGTGCATAAAAACCTTTGGTATAATGATCCTGTAAGGAACCAGTTCATATACTAATGTATAAATGGAAGAACAATATTACAATACACTCAAAGCATTATACAGCACCACTCTTTGCTATCACAATTTGCAGCGCTATATTGAGGGTGTCAGCAAATCACAATACTGTAAACTACTGAATTTCGGTTCACAACTTTCATGAATCCTAAATGAGAGTGGTACTAGGCAGCACTGAACTACACTGCAGTTTGTCTCTACATATTAAAGTAAGAGGACGTGACGGTCAAAACTAGATACAACTGCTTCAGAACAGGATAGAGATGGGCTCTTGGAACCACAACAAATAATTAATATTCAGCAATATATCATCACTGTGCACAAAATTACAGGTCAACCCACCATCACTTACAAATCCATGTCTTACATGTCCAGTCTTAAAAGTCCATCTTCAAGACCACATAACCTTAGAACAATGAAGCTTAAATAAAGATTTTAAAATTAATAAAAAACATTCATACACATATTATGGCATGTTCAAATCATAATGTCTCAATACACCAACCATGTTGGTTGAAATTACATTCTAAAAGTACATGATTACACGCTACAAAAATTGTCAGTCCCAATGTTATAGATACATTCAGATGCATTAGGAAATAGTTATGTTAGGATCCTTGGAAATACTTTTCAAAAGAACCAAAATCCAAATTAAATAAAATGTGGTGACTTTACTGACCAGGCAGGTCCTGAAAAAGGAATCTATTTCATGAGCACTGTAAATCAGGAAAAAGATAAAGCTATGCAAAAATTCCAACACAGGGAGAAATTTAAACAGCCATGGTAAAGGGGTGGACACCCTAAAATTAAAGTTCCTGGCCCATCTGGTTGGAGATTTCAAGGCAGGTCGGTAATCCATCTGTACAATATGAATGCACTCTGAACACCAAAGATGTAGCGGGATGATAACATAAAAAAGGTGGGGGGATGACTGGCCCAGATTCAACAATCACAGATGAAACGGATCCAAACTATTCCTCTGTGACAATGATGCAAATCAATAAAGACACAAAGTATTTATGTCAGCTGAATAAATACACAAAATGAGAGATGAGCAATGTATGCAATAAAATTGATAAAAAAAATTCTAAGTATTTTGTAAACAGGGAACACATTTTCCTACCTACATCATCACTATACACTGTAAATGTCAAAATATAATCATGCGGCATGCGCATGCATGCACGCATGCGCGCACACACACACATACAAAATTGGTAGGATTCCTGTGGACGGAGAATTGGCCCTTCGCAGAAACTTTTCCTGCTTCGTAATAACCACATTTTAAACGCATATTTCTTCTCAACTTTCAAAAGACATGCCTTACGCAACTAAAGTTTGTTGTGATAATATCATGCCTGGCTTTTGTCTTCCTTCAGTTTTTATATATATATATATAAAAAAAAAAGGGGGGGGCAGCTTTGCTTCCAACCATCCAAACACTCCAGGTAACTTGGCATGCAAAATTTCTAACTCAATGGTCAGTTTCACCACCTTAGAAAATGCAAGTGTGTCTGACCTATATGCATGCACAGGAAACACAAAAACATATCTTCGGGATATACCACATCCTTTCAATTCACTGCAATTTTGTACTATCGCTATCACAAAGTAGAGTGTTTAGTTCGATTCCATGCATTTTTCCTCATCTATTAATTATTATTTAAAACAATTTCCATTAAAAAATTTATTAGTATGCCACATATTATTTTGCTGTTACTCCGCTCATTCACTTGTAAACATCGACTGGGCCACTGTTTTTGGAAGCCAGGGGCAGAAATACTGTTCTAGCTTCAAAGCAGTTTACTCCATTTTTTATTGTCAATTTCCATTCCCATAAAAATGCGACTAAGTATGTCATGTACGCCAGGGGCAGGGAGAGTTTGGGATGAAACCCCTTTCCCTGAATAAAGGACCCAATCATCAAGCCAACGCACTAGTGACAAATAATAAATGGCTAATAATTATCATATTCTTTCCTAACATTCCTTCTTTCTTTCTTTCTTTTTCTGACCTCTCTACCTTCACATTTTGGGCGTATAGGGTTATTCTTGCAATTGATCACAATGACACACACACACACACACAATTGGTAGGACTACTCTGGATGAAGAATTGGTCCTTCGCACACTTTTCTTGCTTTATAATAGAAACACATTTTACAGGCATTGTCTTGAGGTAAGGCAGGTTGAGCTGAGCTTTCTACAGCATGTAGACTACAAGGTTTGTTCAAATAGTATCCGGATTGGAATTGTAGTGGTTGTTCACTGGGTGGGATGTGTTTGCAACCAGTCTTGCATGTTCATACATGTCTTAGCAACTCATGACACAAGTTGCAAATGGCTGCGTTTGCTCACTTGGCTGTAGTAGGTCACGGAATTAACACGTGCGTTTATGTCATACCGATTTTTACGATGTGTGAAAGTACCGAACAACACATTTGCATCAAGTTTTGTTTTAAAATCGGAAAAACTCCAATGGAAACCTATCAATTATTGCAGCAAGCATACGGTGAAGATGCAATGGGTCGTACACAAGTGTTTGACTGGTTCCGTTGATTTAAAGAGGGCAGAACCTCCGTTGAAAGCGACCCCCGCTCGGGACGACTGTCAACATCGAGAAATGAGGAAGAGATTGGTAAAGTTAGAACAATAACAAGAGATTGACAGTATGAGAGATAGTGGATGACTGTGCGATCTCTGTGGGCTCATGCGATGCAATTTTAACTGACGATGTGCACATGAAACACGTGTGCGCGAAGTTTGTGCCACGTTTGCTAACAGATGACCAATGTGAGTAACATCACACAATCGCCCATGATTTGTCTGAGCATTCACGTGAAGACGTGCAGTTTCTTAAGAACATTGTGACAGGTGACGAGTCCTGGGTCTAGAGGTATGACCCGGAGACAAAACAGCAATCATCACAGTGGAAGGGTTCCACGTCTCTGCGACCAAAGAAGGGGCGCCAGGTGTGAAGCAAAACAAAGGTCATGTTACTGGTGTTTTTTGTTTCTGAGGGTATCGTACACCTTGAGTATGCTCCCGACGGGCAAACAATTAACAAGGAATTCTATGTGGAGGTCTTGCGAACTTTGCGTCAGTCAGTTCGCCGAAAAGACTGGAAAAATGGCGGGATGGGGACTGGATCCTGCACCACGACAATGTGCCTGCACACACTTCACATTTTGTGCAGCAGTTTTTGGCCAAACACGGCACCGCTCAGTTGCAGCAGCTACCATACTCACCAGATCTCACACCGTGTGACTTTTTTCTATTCCCAAGGCTTAATAAAGTTCTGAAAGGACACCGATTTGAGGCAACGGAGGACATCAAACGAAATTCGATGAAGACACTATTAGACATCCCGAAAGAGGAGTTCGCAAAATGTTTCCGACAGTGGCAGAAACGTTGGGCGAAGCGTGTAGCTGCGGAAAGGAACTATGGTGAAGACAATTAGGATTAAAACCCCATAAGCCTTATCTTCTTCATGTACTGTGGTCAGTCCAGATACTTTTTGAACAAACCTCATATGGACTGCAGCACAGAACATTGGGACATGAAGCACAGGTGATGCAATCATTTCTAAGCAGATGAAATATATTCATTATGCTCTGTAACAACAGTACACCTTTCAAAATTTAAATATAAATATTACTAATGTTTCATGCATTTGTATCGGTTAAGTCACCATTCAATGTTTCCAATGTATATGAATCAAAAGCAAAATATTCTTCTCATTTAGGCTACTGTACTTAATCCTCTAGTGCCATAATTAAATGTCCAGAGTGATCTGAAAAAGACCATAATTTAAATGAGGGCTGTATAAAAGCAGAACTATTTATATGATATTCAGAATTTTGAGCATCACACAACATTTTACATATACATAATGCTTGTGTAAAGGGTTATATTACAATTAATCTTCATGGGGATGACGTATAATCAAATATAGTTTTCTTTTCGAGGCAGCTGTGGGTTCAATGCACCCAAAAAATACTAAAACTGAAACTAAGCAGAAATCTTTTTTATAAAGTGCAAAATTCACACACAGCTGGTAAAAAAAGGGTAAAAGTAAATCTGTCCCTGTCTACACCATAAAGGCAAATGGGGCACTAATTGTACAGGCCCACTTATTCTTAATCTTGGCACTAGATGAGGGTGAGTGGTTAACTTCATGCCCTGGTCACTTTATGGCCAGGAAAGAACCCCAGTAACCACTGAACATGAGGCTGGGAGGACTCCAGAGCTGGTGTGGATGCTTTAAGTCCACATAATTTGACACACAATAAACCACAGTGGATATACTCTGTCCTTGCAACCATCCTAGAAGATTGTAATGGATCCATGTTCACAACAGACATAACCATACACATCCTTCACTCTTTCAGTATGCAACTCTCTACTAGGGTGAATGCATGGGACATATTTATAGGAGTAAAGACCAACCTGCAGACAGTCCTTAGTTTCTAACTATTTGTACAATAGAATTCCTATAATTTGGCACCCAATAATCCAGCACTTCTGGCAATTTAACAACAAAGGAAAATTCCACCATCCATAACTTCCGGTGCACATACTAATTCCATGATTTCATCTTGAACTTACTGAGCCAATGCACTACTATAATGGCTTCAAACAATCCAAAGATGAGTAAACAAGGCACATCTGGCAGGAGGAAACACATAACTTTAACAGTTCATCAGAAACTTGGAATAATTAGGGGGCCTGAAAACGGTGAAAGATGAAGAGCAGTTATGGCTTCATACAACAATGGATACTCAACTATCTATGATATAAAGCACTGGAACACCCAAGTACAACCAATTACAGCATCAAGAGGAATTGTAAAGTACCTTTTCAAGTGACAGACATTTCAAGGACTTAAATTAGCACAACTGGACAAGATGCTGTATGTCATTTACAGCACCACATTCCAAACAAAAATCCATGGCTGAGCCTATGATAATTGAAAAAGCTACTAAGTATTTTTATGATGAAATGAAAATAACTGACAACTGCACATTTTTTGGGTGTTGGCTGCAAAATTTTAAAGCAGCAGCAGCTGAAGGAGACCTCCAAATTGAATACTCTACCGAATGGTTGTGCATCCCAAGTACAGGAGCAATACCAACAAATTTCCTATGAGAACTTAGGTTGGTATAGGTACTGTAATATAATCTGGCACCTGTATGGTCCTGTGGGTATCAGATTAAAGGAATTCTGCTCTCTATACTTTATATCTAAATTGGTAAATGTTCTGGGTGGGGGGGGGGAAGAATGTGAGAAATAAGGAAGAGGGGAGGGTGATGTCAACGGCAGTAGTAGCAGTACTAGGAGGAGGAGGAGATGAGGATGATAAATCAAGGGGGATGAGAGGAAATAAGCTGACAAATACGACCTTGAGAGGCAGATAATGAGAAATTCTGTGTGATACCCATTCATACTTAAGTTTCTAATTGTGAAACACTGATACAGAAGGTTGCACAATTCAGTGAGATAAGTGGCTGTTTACTTACCCAGCAATCTATGACCCATGGAACAAGTAATTCCATATTGAGCCATATATTGAAGAAGTCTTGTGTTGTTTTCTCACACAAGTAATGAACAACTCTGTCTTTGTTAAGTTTTGCCTCAACCTGACTGCCACCATCCCCAGGAACTGTAACAAGAAAAGAGGTAACCTTTAAGCACCAAGGTTTAGGGATTGCTTTATGTTTACTTTTTGGAGAGGAAGAAGAACACACGAATAAAATATTCGGAACTGAATGATGACAAGGACTTCCAAAGGTACTTGCACACTTCATTTCTTTAGGAATGCAATTATTACCTGCCACCTTTATATTCCAAAAGGTGCTAGGATAGCACAGTCAGTATGTCTAGCCAAGAAACTGGGTGAAAAAGGAATCATGATTTGATTCCTGGCAGAGGCCAGAGTTTTTTTTTTTTACTTCAAACTACCAACACCAGTTCAGGGGCCCTCCCAATCTCTTTTTCAGTAGGAACCAGAACTCCCAGCTTGCAAGCCAGGGCATTGGGATGACCACTCACCTCAGTCCACTTCTCAGATTACAATTGAGCTCGGCTAGACTACCAACTCTGTGTGCCAACTTTTTACCATTACTCCCAAAACTCTGCTACATTTTGAAAGCATCTACCAGATAATCACTCATTTTATCACATATTTCCAACAGATTACAAAGAATCCACTATTTGGATGCTTCTTATCAGCACGTATTCAGAATGAGCAGAATACCTGAAGTATTGTAAATGAAATAATAAATCAATTAAAACTGATATAATTTATCTACACATATCAATAACACAAAAGGCAACATGAAAACACATCAAGTGTCAAGTCATTATTTTGATAGTCTTTACATTACGAACTCAATTAAGAAACAGCCCTCAGCATTGGTACTTGAAAACCATATTGCAATGTGCCACCTTCTGTATTCTTCCACTTTAACTAGCAGAGGACATTACTGAATACTGTGAAGGATTACTTCTGTACTACACTGCACACAGTTTCAGCAACGGAACATTATATTGGCACATGTCATGTGCCTTGCTTTCAGGTGACTTCACTGCAATGCGCATTGTTCCAGTTGGTGTGGAAGCCAGCTGATATCCACAGTCAGAAAGTATTCACCAAGGAAACATGCTGCACAAAGCTGAAGTGCTTAATCATGGACAGTGAATAGTAATGTAGATCATAATGCAACATTTCATCCATACACCCCATTCATGGAAACAGGCAGGGCATGTCAGCAAAATATCTGCACAAATTTTGCAATGTGGCATCTCTCATTCACCTCCAATTTTAAAAGTACCACTGTGATCAAAAAGTATGGTGAATGCTGCTGCCGAGTGCAATCCAACGGAATGGCAGGGATCTTCAAGACAGGAAGCAGCACGTCGAACCTTAGTAACAGTGCATGACAAGTTTCAACTTGTTCGGTGCAGTCAGTCGGTTGTGAGCAACGGCTGAGAGAAGGTGTGTTTTAAAGTGTGCTGTAAATCATGGATCATGAACAACGCATTAACACGAAATTTTGTTTCAAACTGCAAAAGAGTGCTAAAGAAACACACGAAATGTTAAAATTAGTTTATGGTGATGCTGCAGTGACCATGAAGACAGTTTACAAGTGGTTCGAGCGATTTCGTAATGGTCGTGAATTGGTTGAAGACGGGGAGAGATCGGGAAGTCCTTCAACATCAAAAATCCAAGAGAATGTTGAAAGTGTAAGCGAAATGATTTGATCAAATGGGCGACTGACTATTAGGGAAATTTCTGAGGATTTGAACATCTCTTATGGTTCTGTTCAAAACATTTTAACAACAGATTTGAACATGAGGTGAGTGAGTCCTCCATCATGACAATGTTCCGTGTCACACATCGCTGCTGGTACAGCAATTTTTTGTCAAATACAATTATTACAGTGTGTCCTCAACCACCTTATTCACCGGATCTGGCACCATGCAACTTCTGGCTCTTCCCCAAAGTCAAAATAACCATGAAAACGTAAGAGGACTTCCAAAACTGCTTCAGAATGGAAGAGGACTTCCAGAACTGCTTCAGAAAGTGGCAAGAACAATGGGATAAGTGTGTTCAAAGCAAAGGGGAGTATTTTGAGGGGGATTAATGGCAATGTGTCTTTTACTGTAATAATTTTTTTTATGTAAACATCCACCCTGTTTTTTGATCACACATTGTATAAACCAAACATGAATGAGTTGGTGGTCTTGAGGCCCTTACTGTTCCTTTGTCATACTGCATGGATAACCATACTACCAGAAAAATGTGAGTGGGTGCATCATGTCTAGAAAACAGTTACCTGAAACCCTCTGCCTGTTACAACACTGTAACTTGTACTAAACCATTCAACAGCTGCAATCTCTCCCAAGTGTCCAGCCTTTCAATTCATTTGCACAGAACATAATGCAGAAATACCACCAGAACATCAGTACTTGTAAGAACCAAAATGGGCCATTACATTTTAAAAAGTCAGGCACTTTTGCCCATTCTGTATGTGCACATGCAGCCATGATCCAGCACCATGGAGAGGTCATTCCACAAAAAGAACTGCTTTGTACTAGCTTAATATATACGATCATTAGCCCCTGTTTTTTCAGAATGTAAACTGTAATGCACTGTTTCCTGACCTTTGCTCAAACTAATGTAATACAGGATAGTGCAGAGGCAAAGGTCAGACACACAAAAGCTGGATACTAACATGACTATAGAAATAAAAACAATTTCAGTCCCATCAATATACATTTACTGTTGAATTTAACTTTAGAATATTATTTTTACTGGTTCTTATTTTTTTTTTTACTTTGGCATGTACAGTTTGCTTAATGAATTAATGTTCTCTGTATATTATAGCTGAAGTGCCTAAAAAACCGTATGTTTTGTGCATGACAGATATTCTACACATACCTGTAATTATATACATCAAAACCTCTGCACCCATGCGTAATTCCAATCATATTACAGATATCCTGGAATGAATATTAAGTTTCTTTCAATGTGAAATGTGAGGGAAAGATGAACTGCAGATCATATTCAAAATCCTAGACTATCATAGATCATTTTCAAAATCCTAGACTATCATTGCATACTTCTAAATTCTTTACATAAGGCCATGAAAAACCTAAATATATACATTGGTTAAACAAGAGGCAGCATTAGTAATCAATAATCTTCAGCTCTATCACACAAAGACAAACAATTCACAGCCACCATCAGAGCACAGTGGTATAATGAAGTAACGAACCTCTGGATCTCAAATTCAAACTGAATTCTGGCCACTCATTTGGTACTGCACCTATTAGATACAGCCCTCAAAGAGTTCCAGCTACCATCACTACCATCAGGCACAAAATACAACCCTCAAAGAGTTCCAGCTATCATCACCATCATTAGGCACAAAATCAACAACTACACCCCCACCTATCTAACTAGCAAGGTATGACTTCCACCTACACCTACCTATGATCATGTTCACACTGAGTTACATTCTCTGAAGTATGCTCTCACATAAAATGACACCTGCATCAGCAGATACATGTTTATCAGGCCTTCAAGAAAAATGAGACGGCTATTGTGCACAGATGATCCACCACTGGCTGCTATTTTACTCTCTGTTAGCTACAATATTTCCACCATATCAGTAGGGTGCTTTGGTCAACGACATCAAGTCTGCCGGTCTCTCAATGAGGGAACTGAAAACCACTGGTACATAGCGCATCCCATGTGACTGTGATAACTTCTACACTGGACTGGAAACTCAAATGACACTGGAGTTAGACAGAACTGGCACATCTTATATCCCTTCATCTTTACAAGGTAGCCATGGAGAACAAGCATCAACCTGGACTACTGCTTGCTACTTGAAAATGACACTATGGCCTCCAACAAATCTAAGATACATGAAGTCTGTCATTAAGGAGGTGACAGAGACAGAGCTCAAATCCAGCAATCTGAGCAAGGAAGATGATCTGTTTCTGAGCTGGTAAAGAAAACAGTTCCCTTACTCCCTTACTGAAAGAACAAAGCCTTATGTTAATATCTGTGAGCTGTTTCTCCACCCTGAGCCATTCAAAACTGTGTTCTTCACAGCCCCCTTTCTTCTTTCTCTTACTTCACTTTACCTTACTCAATTTCTTTTTTTCCTTCTTCCCGTCTCCTCCTATCACTTTTCCTTCACTTAATTTCAGTGTACTTTTATTCTTTAACCACCCCCCCACCCTATTCAGTTTCAATATTTCTCCTGTGCTCTGGGACATCAGTCCCTCTCCTTCCCTAAATCAATACCATTTTTCTTGCACAGCTTTATTTTCTACCCCTAAGATGGAGACAACAGGGGCATCTGAAATATTGGAACTTATCTACATACAGGCCTCACATCTAAAAGCTCACAACATTTTCTCCTGTATCATGACAACATCATTGCACCTAAATGTGTGTAACAAAAATGGATTTCAGGTTGTGATCAGACAGAATTAAACAAAAGGAAGGTCAAGATATCAAACTAAAGGAAAAAGAGAAGTTTAGGTAACATCTCTGATGCCATAGTGGGATTCTGTTACTTTAACATCCCTAACAGGTCTCAATAGGAATAGCAAAGAATAATATATAACATCACAGAACAGTCATCATATACACCTACCATTAAATCTTAGGTTTCCTTACAATTAACAGACGAAGAGCAATCCGGTAAGTTTGCGCTATTCCGAACCTGTCAACGAATTTGGGATTCATGTACTGTTACCAGCCTCAATCATTTAAATTTGACGTAACTGGTCACCACTGTCAACACTTACCCACATGTGGCTTTCATTACACTCTGAGAACGTGAAAATGCTCCACCTTTCTCAACTTTCGTATTAATCTTACCTAAAATGACGGGAGTTATTGCTGGCCTTTCCACAACGGATAAGGTGCATGACTTGCTTACCGACAAGGAAATAAATAACAAACATAAATAATCTCTAAATCTTGCACGCATGTTTCGAACGATTAATTTATACTTTCGCGTTGCTGAACAACCCGAGAACTGAGGACGTGATTGCTCCGAACCTCTATGTTTACTAACTATGGTAGCACAAAGACATCGCGCACTGTCATGAACTTTCGCCTTCGATGTTACAGTTTCGTAACCAAAGATATATATTAACCATACTGTACATGATCAGATCATGACGCACTCAATACGACAGCGTTTTAACACTTGTGTATTTTAATCACGTTTTGATCATCAAAGCAACGACGACAATACTTCAAACACAATCCCACATACGCTCACCACATGACCACCGTCTGTTGTGGAAATAACCAATAGGAAGTTCGCCTGAAACGATTACGCGCTGCGAAACACCTCATGTGGTATCGCCTCGTGGAAACCATAGATAAATATTACGCTACCGACCACGGTATTAAGAAGTTAACTGATTCTTGTATGTGAGCTCTGCTGATCCTTTGCAAAAATGCAAAATCTCGTACACATAAATTAGTGAGCTATTAACTTCTTAATCGCCACCACAATATATACCAGACATATACTGTGCCCGAATATGTATTACAGTATAATATACAGCATAACAACCCTTACATTTCACCCACATAGTGTTTTCATGTTTCACATGATTCTCAGAATAAACAGAAATTATCTCCGTAAAATCATCAACACATTGATCTTTGGAAGGATACTTCGGGTGTTTTCTGTGTGTTGGGCAATGGATTTTTGTTAAATACTTTTAGACGAATTCCAGCCTTCAAAAGTTTACATCGCAGCGAAATCATATCTGAGTAAACAACCTCAAAATCTTTTGAAGCATACATTCTGGTTACCTCATACAAAATTTCGAAGTTATTGGATGCTGGCCGTACCAGTCTACACTGAGTTTTGTAGTCACGCATCCCGCATACGTACCATACCCGTACCACCTTCCTGCCTGTCGCTGACGTGTACCAGAGCCATGTGTATATATCGCAGATCATCTAGTATAGGTATATATAGCTGCACCGCGTTTCGCGTGAAATTCTAGCTGGCGATTGTTTCATTGTAATAACGGGAGAGTTCGCACTTTACCATTGAGTAACAGCGGGAGCGAAGAGTAGCTATGGCGGATATGAAGCAGGACTTAAAGTCAGTCGATGATCAGCAGAATTATTCGTTGGGTAACAGCAGTGACCCCAAGAATATGCAGGAGTTAACGCAACACGTAAGTAATAAAAGACTGTGTATAATACCTAATCGAAACGTGATATCCTAACTGTGTGGACAGATTATAAGTGATCGTCAGGTATGTCACAGTTGTTAAAATCTTTTATATTTTTGTGTGTACTGTATACTATGGGAGTGGAGCATGGCCTGGGGGTGGGACTCAGTACTTGAAGTACTACGTTCATGTCAAGAACGGGATGGAAGAATAAAATAGTCGGTTTTATTGGATACAGCGACAGTTATTACGGGTTAACACTCACGCAAGGGTTTTCACTTTTATAGTAAAATTATGTAATTTACTAAACATGTTCCATGTGTCAGTTCTGTTGCCAGACCCTGTGCAAAGTATGGTTACCGGTTTATAGGAAGTGCTACATTCACTTACTACATTTTTTTTTCATGTGCGATGCCAGGAACATAAATGAAAAATTTTAATAATTCAGTGACAACCGCGCACATAATTGGAACAATTTAATAATACAGTTACAAGCGCACACATTCAAGCCCTGAAATGTAGCAATGTTTATGATAGTTGGTGAATTTTTTTGCACACTTAAGCAGTGAAAACTGATATGTGATTTCTGAATACTGCATTTCGTAACAAAAACACACAAATGCATGTGTCATCATATACTGACAGCTGTATTATGGAAAAATACCTGAATATGCACTTGGCAGTCTCTTGAAGGTATCATAATAAGCGTTTCATGCATTTCTGGCTGTTCTTAAACAGAACACAACACAGTATTGGAAACTTCAGTTGTTTCCACAATGAACATACCAGTGCTATGATTTGGTATCTTACAGAAACCCTTTCACTTCTCCCCAGATTCAACTACATTATCATTTCAAGAATCCAGTTTGGTTTTGTTCAGGCCTGTTTCAGTTTTTATGACAGTTAATTCAGTAAAGGAACGTGCTGTAATTAATAGTAACATCCTTGTTTGTGGTTTTGTTGGCTAATGTATTGGTTGTTGACCATGTCACATTTCAGGATAGTTTTTAGGCATTATTTGTGAAATAAAACCAAACACCGTTAAGTGGAGACCATGTCTTTTGTTGTGACATAGTATCAGAGACTGAACTTTTTGTTGAATTTGAATGAAATTCAGTTCTTAAAAAAGTTGTCAAGCAAGTGTGAATTTTGTGAGAGTTGGTTCACTGACAGTCATACTTTACTTTAAGGATTTAAATGTGTTTATTCTCATACTGGCCATAATTCTTGCTGATTGCAATGAAACTTGGTCCAGTAGCTGTCCACAAAAATTTGTTTAGTAACTTTGTATTGAGAATTGACACATCGAAAGCATACTTTACCTGGGGGGGGGAAATGAATTTCTGTCTGTAAAAGGTAAAGCATGCCTGGACAGGCCTTGAGGGTTTCAGGAGGTTGAGGCTGCCAGTTTTCATGACAGTCAGCACATGAAGGTGGTAAGGTTGTCAGCTGTATGCACTGGCCACCTTTACCCCCAGGAAATATTCATGGTACTCATTTCTCTTAGAGGCTGAGTTGACCCCAGGGCCATAGTCCAGCCAGAAGGATTATGTCAATGAAAAATTCCACTGGCCATCTGGAAGGAAACCCATGTCCTTCCAGTTTGTAACACTGTGCCTCACCCAACTGTGCCACCATGTGCCCCCAAATTTCTGTCCATACTTTGCACATTCATTGTCTGCTTTGGGAAATTTGGTGTAAGAGATGTGCACATAGTGCTGTTCAGCATTTGTGAGTTTTGTGAATATTGACCATGTGTACCATTTAACATATATGACATTTTTAAAGTAATGACTGCCTTGTTGAAGTCTGTGTACTGTATCACAAAGTACATAATTCTTGTTCTTGTTGGTCTCACTGTAGTATACTTCATCCATATTAGGTTGTTTAGATTAAATAGCTGTGTGCAGGTTGTCCAATTTAAAGCAGAATCCATCTATTGAATCCACATGTGCTCATAAAATGTATTTTAACAGTTTGTATTTTACAGACCACATCATTAATCTTTGGTCAATATCAGTGGTTACTGGAGCTTTACCATGAATGCAGGCTTTGTATGTGCTAAAGATCCTGTGACAGCTGCCATGCTGAGACCAGAGATTAAAAATATTCTCTGTGCAATATAACTTACTGCATGTTACAACAGGCAATGGAAATAACTTCCAAATCTTACGTATGCTTTACACCTGCTGCATGTATTATTAGAAAATGTATGAAGATCTTGTCTAGAAATTTATGTTATTGCATGGCAGGTTTGTTTAAGGCATGTTCAAGTGTGTGTTTTTAATAAACATGATACCTGAAACATCCCCACAGATAATAGTCATGCCATTGAGTGGGGTGAATGAGCAGGCAGCAAAGGACAACTAATCAATTACTTGGTTCCCAAAAATGTTAATGTAAGGCAGACATTGCATTACTGGTTATACTACCAGTCATGCTGTCTTGCCAGAAGAACCCATTTTCATTCTCTACATCACTTACATTTTTAAACATGGTATGAGAATTGGTTACATGTATCCTGAATAGTCTGTGAAAAGAAGATGGGATTGATTATTCTGAAGTGCTCTTATTCATATAAAAACATCTCAGTGTTACAGTCTGCTGCTTATTGTATTATTGGAACATTTTTGTGTGCAACAGGCCAACTGTGTTAAATAAAATATGATTTCAGTAATGGGATTGGCATTTAAAACAGTTGTTTTTGATTCACCAAACAGTGAATTAGCTAAGATTTATGTCAAGATAGGTGTATCATACATTTGGTCAGTTACAGATTGTCATTGTTGTCTGAGCTATAGCCAACATGTACTTCAAGTATTTCAGCCTATACCTGTTGCTTATGTTCTGACAAATCAGTATACATTATACTATCAGTCTGATGATTTTAATTACAATTTCTCCCAAATGTTTGGCAGTTAGTCCTAGTGATGAGAACTAGTGTTATGTAAGACGTGTCATAAACATGGTACTGCTGCCTTTTATCATAAGAAAGAAAACAACACAGGGACGATGATGTGGTGTTCTCTTGCTGTGTAGCCAATGTTTAAAGGAATTTGCTGCCTCCTTTGGTGGGTCAGTCCCTTGAACTCATGGGAGGAGAGGAAGTAGTGTTAAGTGTCCCACGATAAACAGGGAATGTTAACAAACACCCCTCTTTGGGGCTGTAAGGTGCACCATAACCAGCAACACATGGTGTACAAAAATTCTTGAGCAATCCTATCGAAATGTTCACCATGCACTTTATTGCTTAACTTTATTACTGTGGGTTGAGTGACATAAGATTTGGTAGCAGGATCCCCATGGGGTTGAAAGTGGTGAGGGAGTGGGAAAGAAATTAAGTAGGGAATGGTGAACTGTAGAAGGACGTTGAGCCTACGGAGTGTGGTATGACTAATGCTAGGGAGTTGTTGCTGATGCACATGAAGTTCTGTGGGTTGAGTGTGACTATATTGCCCTCTGTCACATGAAGTGTATAAATTATCTTCCAGGCAGGGTTTTTCTGGTCATCCAATTCCCTGTTGATGTTCTGGTGTAGGTTGATTCCATGGCTTCAGTTTTCTCTGCTGTAATGGGGCAGTTATGGTAATGCCATTGTTTTATTGAACTGTATTCACTTACACTGGTTATTGAATTTTATACCACTACCAGTCATTCTGGTTGTCTGGTGCTTCTTCATATGTTATTCTATTTCGTGATCCTTCATGCGGATGTAGACAGTCCTATGCTTGCATGGCATATTTCAGAATTGTTGTAAGCTTCAGCTGTCCTCAACTGTCCTGAGAATGTTGTGTGTCATGGGTGGTGGGAAACATATATTGTCTGTGTAACATGCCACACGAATATTCTGCTAGTGTGTTTCTATGGGTATTGTACGTATGATGGAAGGGCTGCGCTGTACTTGGTTGGCTGTTTTATGGGGTCTTCCTCTGGGATCGAAAGCTGTGTGACTGCCTGGGAGAGTACCCATTCTCCATGAAAACTCTGAGATGAACCAGTTTGGTGTAGCTTTGCTTCATCCATTATGTTTGCACAGTGTGTTAATGTTGGGATGATGCTGCATTTCATGGCCAGATTGTTGTGTGGTTTAGCATTTGATTTGTACTTCTAGATTGTGGAAAGGGGCATGAAGCAGTGAGGTTACATAAAAATGCTGAGTCCATGCACAAAGAGCGAAATAATTTGCAGCTGTACTTTGATAGGGGGCCAGCATAGTGGCTGCTTGGTCTAAGGCATGGGTCTGTGGTCACTCACTTGCTGGGATTGCGGGTTTGAATCCCGCTGGGGGCATGGATGTCTATTTCTTGTGAGTGTTGTGTGTTGTCAGGTAGAGGTCTCTGCATCAAGCTGTTCACTCTTCAGAGGAGACTTCGAATGTGGTGTGTGTAAGTGATAATGAGGAGGCCCTGGCCCACGAGTGGCCATTGTGCAATGAGAGAGGACTTGAGAGAGGAAAGTGCTGATCTTAGCAGATGTTTTGTTAATTTTATAATTTTTTGTAGATGTCCAGTTCAGAACACAAATTAACATGATTATTTAGGGACAGTGGAATAGATCATATTAATTTTCATGGTAATTAATGTAGGAACAGAAGTTTAGTGACATTGAGTCTGTAGATATGGTACAGAGCATTTTAAGGTGGTGAATAAACTTTGAAGTTACTAAGTTATAAGACTAGACTTGTATAATTTATACACTGATTTTGCTTTATATAAATATATTGTCCATTTTATTTTAGGTTCAGACTTTACTCCAAGGTATGCAGGACAAGTTTCAGACAATGTCAGATCAGATCATTACAAGAAATATCCTTTTTCTGCCAGCATGTTAATATGACTTTGCTTCTTGGATTGGGATCAAGTTTTTCACCTTTGTGCTGCAAAATTTATTCACTGTTTACCCTCCTATTTGTAATGTGTGCATTTGTAGGAACCAATATGTTGCTCTTCCAGAAAACAGAAAAGTCAACTGTTTGTTATATGTCCAAAAAATAATAGTGCTGCATACCAGAATTTGTCTTCCTTTGTTTCAGACGCCACCAGCACCTTTATTCCAAATAGTATAAGAGTATATGAAGGTTGTTCTAAAAGTAAGGTACATGTAAGTGCAGCTTGTGAAAATGAATGACCAGTGTCAATATTGCACCAAAATGTGGTGAGGTAGTAGGAATGCCTGTTGTAACAACCAGAAGAGCATCTCATGGTTACATGTATGTAGAACCAGAGTAAGTATACTGGTTGAAATGGCCATATATCTGTTAAGATTGTGAACATACGTGTAAAGCAGTGGCATTGGCTGTGAGAGTGAAAAGTTATACCAGTGTGGAGGTGCAAGATGTGATTCAGTTCTTGCATGCATGAGGCAAAAAACACAGACCCAATTCACAGAGAACTTGTTACTGTCTAAGGGAAGCACATGATGATTAAGAAACAAGTTTCTCTGTTGTACAGAGCATACCAAAATGGTTGAGTAGATCTGACTGATGAATGCTGCATAGGAAGACCAAGAACTTTGACACTGTTGTGTGGAAGGCCTTGAGGAGAGACATGGGGATACACAAAAATGTGGTACCACTCAATATTTTGCCAACAAGAAAGCATGACACTGTTCATGACACTCTTGGTTACAGGAAGGTGTCTGCATGTTGGGCCCCACAGCAATTGAGTAAACACAAAGAGATGCATATGGATTTGTGCTTAGAGCATGTGGCTTGATACAGATGAACCAATTAGGAATTACTGGACTAGATCGTGATTGACCATGATACTTGGGAGTGTCTTGTCACACCAGGGATGAAGACTGATTCCGTAATACATAAACAGACTTCCCTGCAAGAAGGAAGTTCAGAGCAGTCACTTCTTTGTCCACAATTATGGCCATGTTCATCTGGGATGCCAAAGGTGTCACTATGGTGGATTTCCTACCCATAGGTGAGATAGTTCGTGCTGCTTGTTACTGTAATATGTTGCACAGAGTGAGATACAATGTGCCAAAAAGAGAGTGGGCCAGTTCAACCTTGGTGTCATCATTCTTCACACAATGTGATACCTCATATAGGCTGGATCATGTAACAATGACTTCAGTAGTATGGATGATAAGTGTTGCAACATCCTTCACACAGTCCAGATCTGGCATCTTTGGACTGCCATCTTTTTAGGCCTCTCAAAAGTTATTTGGCCAGACAGCAGTTCCCGAGTGATAATGGTGTTGCTGCTGGGGTGATAAATTGACTCCATGCACATCTGTGCATGTGTATATTAATAAAATTTATTCCTAGTTTACATGCAGTTTCAGGATGGCAGTTTGTACCTTACTTTCTGAATATACCTGTATGTACTTAGACATATTGTCAATATTAAGTGGTATAAGCTTCAAATTTGTATCCAAACATTTTGAGGGAGTAAATGTGTCATACATGTACTATAAATAAATGTCATATGCACATGTACATACATACATACATACAGCAGTCTCTCACCAGCCATGGAGGTTAGTCTGATAATCACATCAGCTGGCAAAACCAAATCTTTGGATAATATTGGAGTTGGAGGTAGGTGACCATGGCCACTGTTGCATCTAATTTTAGTTCCCTGTTCTGTAACTAAAACATAAAAGGCAACATAACAACATTTTTAAAAATATTAAGATATATTCTTCTGGGATGTGACACTATATACTTGAGTAGTTGGTATATGTCCTTTCCTCTGCAGATGGAGGTGAGTTTCATCTGAAACATTGACGTGTATCTGCCACACTGCAGTATTACATTTTAGGAGATGTAATCTACATATTTACTCCTATGAACACCCCAAATAAAATACAGCAAATTAGACATGAGTAAAATATAATAAGTGTTCCAAAAAAAGAAGCGCCACAGTGGTAATTCTGAAGTTGTAAAACTAGTTTAGGATTCCATTACAGCCCTGCTCTAGACAAATGTGGATTGCTTGGTACAGAAACTAAATATTGTGGATACAAATGGAAAATTACAAACACATGAGGTCTGTGACTGGTAGTGTTATGGTGTGCAGGAGATTGCTATGTATCACTGCGTAGAGAGGCACATTTTTCACACATGCATAAATTTTGAGTGTTACTGCATAAGTTCTAAAAAGAATTGTGTCTGTCAGACAGTAATGTAATTGTTGAGCGTGATGCCCACTGTGGGCTTAGTCACAGTCAGAACAATGTTCCATGTCTATAAAGTTCATCTGGTCATGACCATACCATGCCTTGAACATGCTGACTAGTGTGCTGCTATCCAAACACAGTGAAGACGAATATCTGACTGGTTCTTTGACCAGATCATGACTTTCGCTATATGTATAGCATTCAGCCTCCTGTAAAATGGGTACCAGGTCTTCCCGGGGGTAAAGTGTGGCCGGGGCTTGCTGCTGACCACTCACCCCCTTCTAGTACCGCGGTCATGGAAGAGTAGAGCTATGCCTCTACCCACCCTCTGGGCCACACAGAGCCTGTAATGGAATCACTTTACCTTTACATAGATAGCATTATGATCTTTGCGTACCAGTTGCTTATTCTTACCCATTTATTGTATTCACTGGTTGTAACTTCTTTGACAGATTTTGACCAATTATTTTGATTGACAGGTGTAATAATTTGTGATTTTATTAATGCAATTTTTCCAAAGTAATAATCCTCATTTTTTTGTTACTTCCAGAAAGTTAGGTGGCAATATATTCATGGTGGTTTTGATTTTGTGTTTTCATGACATGACTTATGCCTTCTCCCCAGAAAAAGGGGACTGACACATTTGCACATGTTGTATATCAGAATTTTCCTTAATGGGCATTACTAGATGAAATGGGAAACCGAATAGATGACCTGGAGAAGAATATTGCTGACCTCATGACACAGGCAGGTGTTGAAGGTGCAGATAAATAAGCAGCATGTGCACAAACGTCAGTAAACATAACTGACAAAACTGAATTGTTAATCACTGCATAGTGTCATCAAAAGGAAACATTTTGCAGTGTCTGTTGTGTCATATTTATTTTATATTATGAGTTACTAGTGCTGTGAAGGCTGATGTTTTCATTTCCTTCAGGGACATTTATTTTCTGAAATCTCCCACTTCTGTGACTGGAAGGAAAACAAATGTAAAGTGAGTCATACGAGCTCCATCCGTTTTGTCTCCCCCCACAGATTATATGTAAAAGTGGTAATAATATTCAGAACTATTATCTTCAAATATTGCATGCTCCTAGTTATGCAGGTTGGTCAGTGGCATGTCTTTGCTATGTTAACACATTGCATTTCACACTAATTGGTCATTAAAGCACATTTTTATGTGGAAAAGGAAATCTCCTCTAAAATACAACATTGCAAAAAAGTTGCAGAACAGTCTGTTCTTTTAAATTAATTTTCTGTTGTAGCCTTTAAGCTGTAGGTGTTTATGATTAATTGCCTAAATATCATTAGCCATTCATTCTGTATAGACATCTATGTAGAGTGGATTCTAACTACAGTGTCAATGTAGTAATACACCAATTATCATTATCATCAAAGCACTAATAGAATAGAAGAAATATGCCTTAGGTCTGAAAGGAAAGTAATAATTATTGTATGTGATGAGTAGTTTCCTGTAATTTCAAATAGCCTTTTAGTTTACAGTGTGGTGTAACGAATACAGACATCAGTGTCTATGCTTGTGCCATGTAAGATGACTGGTTTATCCAAGCCTGTAGAAGCAACCCTGTAATTGTTGAGTATCCTTTGTTTAGTGTCAGGAGTGGTTCTAGTATGCTTTATCAAAAGCTGTAGTGATAGTCATATTTTGAGTCTGTACAGCAAATAGTGATAAAATGTTGAATGTTGCAGAAGCAACATACTGCTCCCTTCTTCAGGTTGAGTGAATTGGTTCAGATGAATGCTGGAAGTAATGAAGTGGCAGAAAGTGCAGCAATTATTTAGGGTGATTTGAAGGAATTTGGCCAATCACAGCCCTCTTCCATAGCTGTGATGGCTGTATTCTCTCAAAACTTCCAATATAACCAGAACATTTTCTGTCACTGCAACACTTCATCACCCACCTGAACCAGTTCAGTCACCTTGAAGGTGCAGGCAGTATGTGTATCTGAAGATTTGGAACATTTAATCATTACACAGTGTGAGAACTAAGTGACCATCATTTGAACAACTGCCATAAAATCCTGAAAAATTATGTTTAAGAGTTCTCTGGCTGTGTAAGAAGGCTAATCTGAATATTTTGGATGTGTATTATGCATACTGTCAAAGATGCTCTTAACTGAGAATACTGCTTGCTGGAAGATGCAAATTAGTACACCATTTCCTGTGCAAACATATGACATAAGACACTTGCATAATTTTTTTTTTTTAAACACAGTCTTTATAAATACTTAGAAATGTATAAGAATATTATCCTTGATATTCTTGTTCAAGGATAATCCTCCAACAAGGCAGAAATTGGAAGTGGGGCTTCTTTGTTTCTGCAATTTGCATTGTTCTCTTTACTCATGGACAGATGATATATGTGAAAACAAGCATGATACTTGTAAATGTGCTTTGCCTAACAATTACTTCAGTATGAGATAGTTTATTTCCTGTATAATTTGATGTTAGGCAGTCAGGATAGTTTAGTCGGTATAGTGACATGCTATGGGCTGGGCAGCCTGAGGATGGAATCCCCATGGGGGTGAGTTTTTTGTACCACCCATCTCCTGAAAATGGGTACCAGGCCTTTTCTTGGGAGTAAAGCAGCCAATGTGTGGTACTGACCACCCACCTCCAAATGCCAGGTTGCAAATGGGTTGTAGCTATACTGCCTCCCTCTGTGCCTGCATAGACATGTCATGGAGTAACCATTGCCTTTATGAAATGATGGTACTACACAAGTGAACATTTAAGTATTGTGTCTGTGATGGAAATTTAAACAGTACATCTACATTAACTGTTTTAAATAATGCAGACATCACCTGGAATCCTAGAAAATCCATCAGAAAGTGCAATCCATTTAAAGTGTTATCTTGATGTCTGTTGATGAGACAGTTTCACAGTGCTAGTGAAAATATGGACATAATAGTGTGTTATGGTTTAGTTATCTATAGGGATTAAAAAATATGTATTCTGGTATGAATGTGCTGATGATGTTTAATGTTTTGAGGGGACACTCAAGTAGCAAGATATTTTGTATTTGTGTGGTGTTGATGATTTCCTTTGTAAAAAAAAAAAACAAACACATAGTGCACTGTCAATCAGTTTTCATGAAGATACAAAGTGTATGATTTTTATTATATAAATAAACTGTGCTTTACTACATCATTTACTGCAGTGTTGTTTATTAGTAAACACCTTGTTTAATATTGTATACTCCTGCACACATGGGAGCTCTCAGTACCACGTAGAAGTTTGGTCAGACAACCTGAAGGGAGGAGATTTCTTGTAAAATACAGGTGTAAATGGCAGAATAACTTTCAAACATGTTGGAAAACTGTGGACTTCTTTATTACTTCTGAGAACTGAGTACAAACATTCAGACACTTCTGGTTTCTTGATGTACTAAGTACATTCAAAGATTGGTCCACAGATGTTTAGATACAACCATACTGTCAATTATTTTATTTGTTGTTTCAAAATTTTCTCTTAAAAGTGTATATTCAAGTGTTTCTTCAGTTTTAACAGACTTTGCTGAGTGGAATAGTTGGTAGTTCATAGATACAGTACATATATGACTACATATTGCCCCTTGCTCTTGTGTATTTTGATTTTTTATCACCTACTTTCATACACATTAATATCACCTGATTTCATTCTGAAGAAAATTTATCATTCATTTTGGCCACTAAACAACATTCAGTTTTTCTAGCTACACTTTACCCTGTACTATCGAATGCAGCTTCAGAATAGCCTCAACCTGTACTGGATGTACACAGCACCTTGCCTGAAGTCAGAAAAGTATTGAGTCTAACATGTTCAACCATGGGCTGAGCACAGCCTTGATTTTGTCTTACTCAAGGACTCTGTGCTACGAGTCCAATTTTTACACCTGGTTTTTCCAGCCATGTGCGGATCTTCAAACATATTTCTGTCCTTTAGAATTACAAAAATATGGTAATTCTTGTAGTCCATGATCTTGAATTTCATTTGTATGTGCTTTGCAGCTAATTGATATCAGACCTGTAGACCTATCTGTGGCTCTGCACTCTAAGGTGACTGCTTGACTTCTGGTGTCTCGGGTTTGAGTCCCTCTGAGGGCATGGATGTCTGTCTTTTGTGTTGGTTGTGTTGTGAAAGTAGCAGCCTGTGTGAAAGGTGCGCCACTTGTTCACAGGAGACTTACTAGGCATGTGTTCTAACTGTGTGCGATCTAGAATCCTCATCAGCCTAGGCATCAGTTGGGCTGTAGCACCACAAAAAAAAAATACCAATCAACTATGGCATTTTTGTCATTCTGCTGTGAAAACCTCGTATCTTGTATTTCATAAATTGCTCTTTTTTACTGTGAGTAGTTATGAAAGCAGAAGACATAATAAGATGCCACCACAAATGAGAGCAGTGCATATAATAATAAAATGCAATACAACTAACTAATGAAGTTCTGTGTTATTAGAATGATGAAATCAAGGAGGATGAGATGGGACAGGACACGTAGCCTGCCTGGAAGAAAGAAATGTATACAAAGTTGTGGTGGGAAACTTAAATTGAAGAGACCATATGGAAGAATTAATCATACATAGGAGAATAATATTAAAAGGGATCTTAAAAGGCAATGTAGTGGAATTGGTTTGAGTGGATTCTTTTACTTCATGAAAAGGACCTATGGTAGGTTCCTTAATATGTGGTCATTAACATTCAGCTTCCATGAGGGAAATTAACTACGTGTGCAATGATTAGTTTCTCAAGGACTTAGCATTCATGGAGTGAGGTTGTACAGTACTGGTGTGATGGTATCATAAGCATGTTTCATTATCAGTTATTTTTTATATTTAATGTAATATTTGATCTACCTTAGAGTAACAAATATTTTCAATTCCTTCTTTATGAAAAAGTGACATTTCAGCTAAGGTATATATGAATTATTTACAATATTATACAGCATTCAACATGTTGGTTTTATTTCACATTACATTGATATAAAAGTGGTATTCTCATTCATCTAAGAGTAATAATTTTTTCTAATTCCTGCTCTAAGAATAAGTTACAATGTGCATGTGAATTATTTAGCATAATATATTCAACATGGTTTATTTTATTGATGTTACTCCCATATAAAATACATGTTCAGTGATGTACATGGCAGTATCAAAATTCTGTTTACTAAACCTTCATTGTCATGGATGGAATCTTTCCTCTGCACAATAAACATAACATGAATTATGGACGAACTACATTATGAAGTAAATTGTATGCAACAGCAAAACCAGTGATCAAACTGAAAGTGATCCACCACAAGAAAATCAGGGGCACCAGGTGATGTGTAAATAAATAAAATAAATACTGGACAGTTTAGTGAGAGAGAGATAAAGGTTAAAAAGAGGGTAATAATCCAGTACTCCATAACTGTATAATTTCATGAGGGATGCAGTTGTTTGGGAATAAGAAAATTTAATGTATCTGCAAAGTGGAAGGATGATACAAAGGCATAAAAATATGAGAACATCAAGAGCATTTCAATGGAAAAGGAGGAATTACTCCTGTAAGACTGACAGCTGACAGAGTCATGCAATATGAAAGTAACTGTTGACATCTTTCAGCCTGGTCTGCTTGCATTCCATCCATTGAATAGATTTACAGCCCAAACTGAGCCTTGACCTCCTCAGTTCTTTGCTTCCAGTCTTCTCCATCCACAGACTTTATTCCATGCATACTGTGTGAATATTGTAATGCACATTACTGTTCTGGTCTACTGCCTTGCACATTTACTAATTTCTGAATAAGATATGCATTTTGACACTACCCTATGTCATGATGAACACATACACTCTTCAGAACATTAGTGAATATGCAAGGTAGTTGACCAGAACAATAGTCTACATTCTCATGCATTGCTGCTAGCTTCCAGGGCCGTTCACCTCAGATAAGTCTAGAACAATAGTACCATATACTGTATATATTCTCATGGTTTTCCATACAGGTCTTCCACCATTCACTGGATATAGCCAGTTATATGCAATCTTAATCTTATGTATGCAGAGGATTGGGAACAAAGTTCAGAGTACTGTTCTTTGGTTTGCTTCACCATACATTCATCCAGTTACTGTACCATCTATCAGCAGTTCAATGCAACCGGCTTACTCCTTGTTGGTACTTATGTATTCATGGTAAACATAAAGTGGAAATCACAGCAAATGGTAGCCTTCAAAGTGATGAATCTTTTGTGTACATAAGAGTATTAACAGTTCAAAAGAAACAGCCTGTATCGGTCGTTCATACCTCACTGTTGGCAACATTTACATGAAACAGAGAAGAAAACAGAAGAGGATGGTGAACGTGAATCATGTCCTTACAGTTACACAGGAACCGAAATGCCACACATTTGGGCTTGGGGCCCCACCACACTGCTGGCACAATACAAGTTTTAGTTTTTTGTGTTAATCATACTTAAAAAGTTTTCACTTTGGCTTCATCTGGTCTCCATATGTGCAGGGTGTACACCAGTACAGTCACCGAAGCAAATTGAGTTGTTCAGCTCCATGGCCATAAATGAGTGTAGCTTTTCTTCTGTTTCCTCCATGTACTTTCATCTGCCTTCTGCCTACATATTTAGTATATACAGAACTATATATGGGTTTTGAGGAATCTTGCTCCTATTACATAAAAATTTGTTCATTATCTGGCAAGAGCATGTGTAGTATAGTTTAGTAACAGATCAATAATTTGTACATTTCCAAAATGGCAGATCTTCCATTCAAAATAGGAACATGGTGATACAGCGCATGAACAGCATTTTTTGATAGATACAACTGATACCAAACAGCAAAATTATCGTTTACTTCCAAGAATCTTTTAACATATCCACTCTTTCTCTTATGTCTGCAGCACCGGCACTTGTATGAGAGGCATTTGGAAATGATTTAGACTCACCTCATTTACAGCAATTTTATTTCATTTACACTGAGTACTTAACAAATGCTAGCACAACATATTCCCATCCTAATTTATACATTGCTGCCATCTCATTGGGAGCTTCTGCGTGGCTTCACAGAACCATTCATTAGGGGTGTTGTGGTACCACTTATGAACAGCTGCCTTTGTAGTTTTTCTTGCCACTGTGAATTTCCATACCCAGTTGCACCAGTGCTGTGTGCAGGTGCCTTCTCTCCACAAACTGCAGGTAACTGACAATATGTGATGATTTTGACATTCAGAGAACTGTGCATTGTGATATATTCTTATAATAAAAGCCAATGAGATGCGCTAGTTCTCAAGTTTAATTTTGATAAAGAACTCTACATGTTTCGGACAGATCTACTGTCCATCATCAGGAGTCTCAACACTGTACACACAGCAACTGGTATTTGTCATTCTAGTTATGTTGACTGTCTGCTAGCAACTGTCTGACCTTCTTTATCAAAAATAAACTTCAGAAATAGTGTATCTCATTGGATTTTATTATAAGAATAATAAAGTGACGGTTTAATGCCTTCTTTCCACAGGAACCATGTGGTCCATCTCTGCCCATGATAATCGCCTTCCATTTTGCGACTTGTCCAAGTGCTTCAACCAATTTATTTGGTAATGATGCATAAGTTTTTCACAGGCATGCAAGACTAGGGCCATTTGGTGGTGGAATGCCATACTAAACTACACCATCTGATAATTCACATGATCTTACAGGTTGATATTTGCCAAAACAGCAGCCCCTGCACAATCATTTTCGAGTGCCCTTCATAATTCTTTGCATCTATTCCAGTCTCATATAATGTCCAGCTGTGTATTCTTCCAATGCTACAAATGTGGCATATCCATTTATTTTGAAGGTAAGTTTAAACAAAAAATTAAACTGTCCATAAAATCCTATTGCCATACATGTCTCACATAAACTAGGGGTGTTGCATACTTGAAAATCAATGCAAGTTTGACCACAAAATTACTACCAGAGTGTGACTAAGTAATGAACTTTGTTTCTAAGTGGTCTGCATTAATATATGTTCTCTGTGATATATCATTATAAAGAGGCACAGACTGTAACCTTCCAGCAGATTTATATCAGTAATTATATACACAATAAAAGCTGAAGAGTATCTTTTTCAACAGCTTTGTGGGCCATTTTCTCTTCTGGCATTCACTGTGAAACTAGCTGTGCCAATGGCAAGGCTTTATCATTAACAATGGAAGAATGACTAAGAACCTAAGTTTAAATTTTGTTGTAGGATTTCAGTTCTTGACAAATAAAAAAAGAAGCAGGTAGCTTCTGAAACACTGTAATTACTCTGCAGTATGGTGAGGATGGAAAAAATCCTGGTTAATGTACGTGATGGTATTCATTTAAATTTTGTGTCCTCTGAAAACAATCAAGATACACTAATTTCATTTTTTGATGTATTCACAAAACTGCGAAAAGCAATGATTAGCTTCATCACGTATGTCCGTCCGTCCATCCACATGGAATGACTTGGCTCTCACTGCACAGATTTTCATGAAATTTCATATGAGAATTTTTTTTAAATTTGTCAAGAAAATTCAAATTTCATTAAAATATGATGAGAATAATGGGTACTATACATGAAATCATTAGAACATTTATGATAGTATCTCACAGAATTCTTCTTAGAATGAGAAATGTTTCAGACAAAAGTTGTAGAGAAAACCAAAACACATGTTTTATGTTCAATAATATTTTTCTGAAAATCATGCTGTTTGTGAAATAATGTGGAGAAATATGGAAGAGCCAGACAGGCCACAGTTAACAATACAACAGAGTGCATGTGCTTTGCATGCTGGATACCTAAGGCTACAGACACACACTCAAAATACGTAATACTCATTGCTTTTTCACGGCAACAGTGGTTATACAATGCTCCTCAATGTTAGGTTATATGTACAACGTCTGTCTTTTTGCGTCTAAATACACTAGCATCCTGATTTAAGGTTTCTCAATTTAAAATTTTCCCACATTTTGACTTCATTTTTTGTGGTCCTGGCCAAAAATTTATACTTTTTTTAAAGTTTTAGGGTTTTCACCAATTTAAGATATGAAATTTCAGTCCCTACACCATTCTGAGGGTCAATTTAGTGTTTATATTCACAATTTTAGAGTTTGGGTTGCATAAATAATGCCCCTATTACATCCAGTGGAAGTGAATTAATGTCAGAATCAATTGCCAACCATCACAGCAGTGTACTCTACCATTTCCACAGAATTGGCATGCATACGATTGAATGAAAGCCCATGGCAGGAGCAATTTCCATATAAGCACATGTCTAACTCGACGCTGTTATTGGTTGATCAGAAATTGTGGCTGTAGACATTCTTATGACATGTCATCATACACCATGCTCAAACTAAAATGGACTAGTAGAATGTCTTGTGCCGTGAAAGCCACTTTTGGTTTTTCACTCTCTTCTTTCATGTCCAAAAAAATAAAAATAAAAAGTACAAAATGGTTTACATAATTACACTTAAATTTAGGGTGAATATGTTTTTTAACAGTAGTAGTAATATTCTGTTTAACTTTGATCCCCCCCCATTTATGATATTTCTTGATTTAAGGGATGAGAAGTTTGTCCCATAGATCCATCTTAATCAGGTGTTCTGCTGTACTTTCTTTTCTTTATTATGCAATAAAATCTCATAACACTTTCATACAATGTTTATGAAAGTGAGCAGATATGTGACCTGTTGTACATAAAAGCTCTCCTTTGTATCACTGCAGTTTGCAGGAATGGGACATGCACATTCAAAACATCATATCAAAGATCCTCTCAAATACATTTTAATATTTAAAATTCTCAAGTTTATAGTCATTTTGATTTACTGGCAAGATTAAACTGAAGGGCGCATAACAATTCAGGGACAAAAGCAATATTAGCATTAATGAACAGGATCATTCATTGTATGAAAAGCATACATGCAACTACTTCATACATTTTTTGGAGGAATAGTCCAATCAAGTTTGCTAGTCTACGAATACCTCAACAAGGAAGTCGCAGTGGACTTTTGTTTAAGTCACTGAAAACATACACAACTGCAGCAACTATGATATATAAAAACAACAGTCATAATCACATACAAACAATAAATAAAACAGCTCTTACAAAATTATTTGAATCGGTTTCTTTCATGTCTCCTTTCTTCCTCTTCAGAAGCTAATGATGAAGATTCATCCTCTACATAATCTTGCACATGCACTGAATCTAAAGAATCCTCTAAACCAGTCTTCAGAGATTCCTAGGAGGAGGAAAAAGAGTCCTTGATATTCTAATAGTATCTTAAGGTAACAACACACATACATTGGGCAACTCCCATCATCCTATTTTCAATTAACAACATTGTGTTTCAGAATCTGGCTTGTCTTCCATCATACAGCAAGAACAAAGTACAAAACCTACTCTGCTGGGGTCACAGGATTCAGATGGTCTCTGTTCATTAGACCCAACTGAGTAGGTTTAAGCATCCAGGCACATCTGCAGAATTGCAAAAAGCAACTGTTAGGTTCATCATGTCTGTCTGTCCGTCCATTCACATGAAACAACTCAGCTCTGACTGTATGGGTTTTCATGAAACCTAATATTTGAGTATTTCTTGAAAAAAAAAAAAGAGAATTTAAATTTTGTTAAAATCTGACAAGAAAGCAGGTACTGTACACGAAGACGCACGTACATTTATCAAAGTATCTTGCTGAATTCTTCTTTGAATGAGAAATGTTAGAGACACAAGTTGTAGAGAAAAGGAAAACACACATTTTTGTTAAAAACAATTTTTTAAAAAACTGTGTCATTTATGAGATAATGTGGAAAACAAAGGAAGAGCTGAGAGGCCATACATGACAATATTGTACAGTGCATGTCTTTTGCATGCTAATAACTAAGGCTACAGACACACATTTGGAATATGTACAACTTACTGCTTTTCCATTACTTGTTGATGGAAGCAGAACCACAATCTGAAACACTGTGTTATGTTATGACCAAAAATACATGCTACCTCAGAAACACACCATAAAAACCTTTAGACTTATCTTACTACATTCCATGATAAAGTATCTTACAGACTACAAAGATGCCTTCCATCTGCAGATGGCCAAGAGATTCCTTGCAATTGTTACCACAAATCCCATCACTTAACCCTCATCTAATATTCTTCACTTCACGTAATGCAGCAATAACCAATTCCGCTTGACCTTAATTTGTAATATTACCCTCCTGTATATGCCCAGTTTTCCCACAGTGTCTAATTTAATTAGATTTTATAACCTACTTTTTGTATGTATTTCCTGTTTACTCCAAGAGTACTATATTCCCTCTCATTTCATGCTTTTTGATTTGACATTTTCAGGCTCTGTTTACTCTTCATGTAAGGCTTTGCAAGTACTGTAGACCCCCTTATGAACAGAGGTCTTATGTTTGGATTCACAAGTAACAAACAAAATATGCTGGCTCTGAAATTTCGGTCCACAATGGGAATACGTGAAATTAGTGGTCTTGACTGTTAATTAGCCAAGCAGCCATTTGGTTGCAGGTACAGGTGTGTGCTCAGTTTTTTTCTGACACTCATGTATGGGTAGTAGTGTACTGATCTCTTCATAACTTGGATCATGGATTTATCTGAAATTTACTCTATTCCAATTAATGATGGCTTCCAGACAGAGTGGTAGTTTATATTCGTGTATTATGTGTATGCATTAGTGTTATTTATACAGTAGTGTTTTACAGTTTTGGTGACTTCTGGGTTATACATATGTGTGCGTATGTGTGTTTGTATACACACACACAAATTCAGAAGTACCAGACAATTGGCATTATCAGACCACCAACTCCCCCTATTAGTCTGTTCATAACAGTGTCTATAGTATGTTAAAACAAAAGCTGAAAAGACATATTCCAGTGCAGTAAATGTATGCAGTGGAAAAAGCAGTACTGGGACAGGTTTGCCTCTCAGTTCTTCAATTTTTCTGTCATTGTCTTCCACCAATGCAACGTGCTCATTCATTCATCACCAACGCTATATAATCTTACCAACTGATGGTGTCATTAAATAACACACCTTAAAGAGAGAAAGTTCAACACCCTAAGACAAAATGACATGACAAACTTAAAAGAAGTGCAGTTATGCACAGGAATAGTATGTTAAAATATATAATCATGAACTTATGGTTCCTGCTATCTTCACCAAACAGAATGAAACTTTTGAAGAAAAGCAATGTCACAAGCTTGTCCCTTTTCCCAGAACTTCTTGTTGTGACTATCCACTTCACTGTTATAAAGAAGGAATGAAAGAGCTATGTTTTTATATACATCCAGTCCTGAACATCTTGGAATCCCATCAGATTTTAATGTACATTCTGCAAGTTTTACATTTTACAAATTAAAGAATGATGTTAGAAACTTTGTAAAATTATTTTAAATCACAGAAATTAATAATACCTGAAAAAGAATATGACATACTCCAAACTTTAGAAAAAATAACAAATCAAGCTATTAGATACTGGAGAATTAAGAGACATATTTACTGTCAATACACAGCAAAACAAATAACAGAATTTTAATTTCAATCAGACATTTTATGTCAAAAACCTGTTCCACTACTGAAAAGCCTAACTAATGGAAGTACAACTCACCACTGTATCACTAGCCGTTGAAACTCGGGAAGGTAACTGAGAGATTCTTTCAGATGGTTTTCTAAAGCCAGGAGGTGTAGCAAATAATTTGGTAAGTGAGAAGGAGCTGTTGCGAAACGAGGTTCGTTGCACCGTGTCCAGCCGAGACACTGAATCAGGAATGCGCAAAGCATTCCGGAACTCCTATATACAAGATCATAAGAGTTAGTTACTTTAATACAGTCTTTACAAGCAATTTATATAATCAATAATGTGTGAAGTGTGAACATGCACCTACCTTAGCACCTTTTTACATAAGCATGAAGACAGCCAGTTTTCAAAATGCTTTGTTCACTTTTCATAATCCCATATTTGTGGAACACAATAGGATGGGTGAAGTTCAGAATTTACGTACACCCATCCATTGCTTTGTGGATTTTTGCTTTAATGCACAATGATAATCTGTACCTGTTTTTCACTGTTATGGACATGGTCTCTATAAGCAAGTCAGATGAGCACATGGGTCAGTACACTTGCACTGCCAGATTTTGCTTTATGGACTTTTGCCCTACAGACAGTTTCCACAGAATGGATATGGATTATGTCCATCAAGTGAATGGTGGGTATTGTCTCAAACCTAATGATTTTTGTTGTTTAAAAGTTTAATTGAAAATTTTGATATAAAAATAGGACACTTGTAATTAGCACTTGTTCTGTGTCCTGTACGAGGTTTGAAGGTCTTTAAATCAGTTCCTGTGCAAAACAAATGAACATTTATGTTCATATCACTGTGTCCTAGTTACATACCCAAATCCAAGCATCAGCAGTCAACCAGTAAAATAATTATGAACACTCATGTTGCTCTGCTGAAAACCCAGGAAATTAATATTTTTCTTTTTCAGTTCTCAGAAGTCTAGTTCATGTGTAGCTGGAACTATGAACACCAACTGATGCCATAACAGCACTTTTAAAATCTTATGCACACTCGTAACCCATTGGCCTACCCTGATAATGCCAGACATGCACATTTGGGTGACATTAACGATTTCACGTCTTTGAAAAGTCACCAGATGAGAAATGAATAAGATATGCAGAATATACCTTTTCAGGAGTTTTACAACATTTAGGTTACTTTAAAATTAATGTCATGTGTATTTAAAGTACACAAAATCACACAGCATGCCAAGGGGTTAGAAATAAGTGCAATGTGACCAAACACCCAAATAAAATTACAACTTTAGTACAGTGCAGTGTCGAACATACAAACGTTTCAAATCTTTATGTGCAACAAAGATGCTAACACACCAAAAGACTTTCAAAAAATCAGCAAATACAATAACCTGCACTAAAACTGAAGAAATAAACATTGCTTAAAAAAAAACATTTATTTGTACCTACTGTAACAATGCTGCACACTCTTTCTGCCACTCATGCATAAGAGAAATGGGGGCAGAAAAAACATCACGTGCAAGAAAACAGGAAGAGGAGCAAAAGAACCAAAGACACACAAGCATAAATAAGCTGAAACAATTCTGTTCATATAATTAAATCCTTCTTTACCCCATCCAAATTTCCTCTTACTTGCTGAAAGTCCTGAAACATGTTACAAACTGACATTACTCTCCTATGCAAATGCAATAATCAATCACCAACCACAGAACTAACATTCCTAAAAACATTGCAGCCACCAAGGCAAAGGCCTTACGAGAACATAGGGGTTTGGGAAAATATAGCAACTGTTTAAACTCATGAAATTGTAAGTGAAATTCTTATTACTTCACTAAATACACAAGCTTCCAAAGGATATACTGCAAAATGCAGTACACAACAGTCCCCAGTGTTTTTAAAATTCATTAAGTTCACTTGCAGCCTGTTTATAAAACATGCTCACCAGTTTATGATACAGGCCTCCATGAATAAGCAAAGTTTTGGCTTTAGGTAAAGTGGATTTTATTATGGATTAAATGGCTGAAAATCATAACTGCTTAACCATACCAAATTTTAAAGAATCCTGTACTATGGTTTAGACATTGGTACTAGGTCATCACACAGATCTCCAAAACAGGTATTCTCTTTGTCATTGTAAAGAATGCCATGCAAAAAGCTGTCATTGTTAGTAAACAGTCCATATCTATGTAACAGTGGCGTACTAATGTCAGACACAACATACAGAAGGCTGTAGGTATGAAGCAATGGTAAAGTGGGAGTCAGAAAACTGTTTATGGATGTCATTCTAGCAATGAAAGATTTCAGGTTCTCACAGAGATGTTGTTTAAGATTCAAGTCTTGTGTGATATGATGCTGTGTCCCTTGGTATTTCCTGATATTTCATATGAACACAGTGCCTTCATCATCAGTTTTCAGCAGTCCAAAAAATTAGGGCCCTATCCAATGACACAGATTCACACCCTAGGAGATGTGCATCATTACAGGCATACACCCAGAAATTGTGAATCCCTTGGCATGAGAGACACACATTATGTCTGTGTAAACAAGTTAAGAACTGCAGATACATGGAACCAAATACTGTGGTTGGTGAAGGACTCCCCTGTATCAACACAAATTTACTTTTAATTTTTCTAATGATGCTATAGTAAATAATGAGTTACATTAAAGCTCACACTGAAATGTTCCTGTCAAAGTTAAAAAAAAAGAGAATGAAATCAGAAGAAAAGGAAAGCAAACTACAATATCCAGGATCAGTATGATTAATTTTTTACATAAAATGTGCCATCTGATGACAATGAGTGTCATTTAATTCCTGTTTACCACTTTTAAGCTATATGCACGATTCATGTATATTAATGGTACAGTAGCAATGCACTGGCAACATAACAAAATAAGCAATTTAAAACATATGTAAATGGGTCACATATACCACATCAATGATTACTGCAAGCTAAGAATAAGTCAGTGGCCACTGGCTCCCATACTAGTAATACTGACATGAACCTGACCATGGTTAAAAGTAGGCACATTTTGTTGATAAAACTTTATGCTACCAGTATAGAAAGGAGTGTAACATAAAACGATGGCAAAGTTTCATAACAGTTATTTCCTGCAGCAAGATTCTCAATATTGAAAGGCTGCAGAGAAATGTTGGTATACATGAATCCTTTATGGAAAAGCTATATGGAACAGTCAACAAATGGTACATATATCATCATCCACATATGATAAAACTACTCATTTAGATTTCCTACACTGTGTCCAGAGAAACAGATTTAGGCATATAGCACATTTGATCTACAAAAATATTAGAAGAGCAGTGCTTGTTTTCATGATGATATGGAATGGTACAGTGTACCTGCACCCTTGCTGGCAGTGACACATTGGTTTGAGAATGCCAGAATTAGATCTTATTTGTTGTTTCAATTTTAACAGTATTTTCACAATGTGAAACAAGAGATATGTTTGTTTGTTTGCTTTTTAATATGAAGACAAGAGACATTTACAGCTTTATCACCTGTTAAGAAGAACCATAAACATTTTACTACACAAGAGGGAGTATTGTCATGCCACGCCCAAGCAATGTAGCAGAGTACTTAAAATTATCCTTAACACAGTGTCCTTGTATATAACCAATTGCAAATAGTAAAATATCACACTATACCTCTAGATCTTCCTGCTCATTTATATCTGCTATTTCCTGGTAGGCTCTAGTGAAGAACTCAATTGCTTTTGAGTGAAAGCTGAGCTCAACAGTAACAAAAGCTAGCAGTAATGACTTTATGTCATGCAATTTTTTCTTCTCAAACATATCAACTTGGTCTTCAAGAGCCTTCACAGTTCGAGAGACATTAGTACTTGCTTTTAATAGCTCTGTCTCAGCAAGAGACTTGGAGTTTGTTAAGGATTATCATTTAACAAGCAACAGCCAGCATTTTAATACTCATATCTGTCCAGGGACAGAACTATTAGAAAAGAAAAGTATTATCTATGCCACAAAGCAGAGCAATAATATGAAATAATGCATAATGATCAGTAACTAATTACAGCAGTTGGAATAAAGTGCTTCATTTAGCCTGGTACATGTGCAAAGCTGTCCGTGGCCCCACCATGACGGCATACAGAAGAAGCAGAGATATAGCCCCACTCATTCTTAACCTTAGCACTAGATGGGGTGAGTGGTATACTGCATACCCTGGCTGCTTTACCTCCAAGAAAGAACCCTGGTACCTACTGAATAGGAGGGTAGGTGGGCTCCAGAGCCTACTTTAATTATCTATTCTGTGACAACTGTTGTTATAGCTCCAATAATGGAAGTAATAAACAATCATGTAACATTATAAATGCACACTAGACAAACAAGTTGGTAATATAACTGGTACAAGTATAAAGCCAATTTAAGACTCTGTCATTTTTATTATTTGCATTTTGTTGTTATCGTACACAATCTGCCTGTGAAATTTCATGTAAGCTAGTAACAGCAGTAAGAAACGAAATGTTTCACCACAGAAGATAATGAAACATAAGCTTCACTGTCATCTTTATTCTTGGTCTACTGAACAAAACTCTGCCTGTATATTAATGTAGAATCACAACTGAACGCAAGTATCTGAAGGGTGCTATCTGGTTCCCTGAACATAAATGGGAAGCCAGATCAGAACTAGAACATACTGGTAACACTGAGATTTGAGGTGCTCATGGCAGTATCACAGTTATGGCCTTCTGGTACATGGTGCTGTGCTGCCTGGTAAATAAGCTCCCCACAAATAATGGTGCCTGTTTAGAAAATTGCCTTACATCAAATCCCAGAAGACATGATCTTGATGCTGGTAATACTATTTGCACATACAATTTCATCACTACGTTAAGAAAACTGCAATTCCTGCATTCCCTGATAAGTATAATAATGAAAATCTTCATACAGCATGAAACATTTGGTATCTTAACCTAAAGAGCCTACTGGTAATTTGATGCACCGACAGGTTAACATTAAAAATTATACATTCTACCCACAAAGTGAATTTATGTATTTTGTATTTATCTCAGAACAAGCAATGACTTTTGCCCTATATAGCATAAACTGATTGTTTTTTATAACCAAGATGAAAGGTGTTAGGTGTGCAGCATGAACTGGGCCATTAAATAAAACAGTTTACACTTTGTGTTGAAAGGGTTAACTTGCAAAAAAAAAAACCCTCACATGTGCCACGTGTTTCACCTACTGACTCTTTTCATTCATCCACACATTTTATCTGCTTCACACTTGCAGTAACTCTGCTATTGAGACTCAGTACATCTATAACAAAGGAGCTGGGATAGTGTAGTCGCTACTGTGGATAATTAAGGGTTTGAATCCTGACAGTGGCTAGGGAATTTTTTTTTTCCCTAAAAAATGTCCTGAAGAGCCTCTTACTAAGTATTGGGGTTCTTTCCTGGGAATAGAGGCTGGCAGTAGCCCACTCCTCATCTCCATCTACTGACAAGGTTAAGATAGAATCAGTGGAACTACAGCTCTGCTCCCTATATATGCCTTCTGGTGTGGATAAGGACAACTTTACCTTTCCAAGTTTTATATGTGTGTAACAGAACAACTGTAACAACACATAAAGCCCATCCCAGTTTGGAGAGACTCCAGACAAGGAAGTAGAAACCAACCACATTACTGCTTATGTCAGAGGCTACACTGAAACTGATCTGACTGGTATGTTGTCTCCCAACAACTCCTGATTGTCTGGCCCAACAAATTGGGTTTGTTTCTAGCTGACAGTCTGGCCAGACACCTGCTGCAGTTTGCATAGGATTCAAGTGCTATTGCAATCGACAAACATATCTAATAGAAATTTTTACAGATATGCCACCTCTTTGGAAGCAAAGAGACAAAAATTACCATAACAGAGATATCAAGCCAAAACTTAGGGATGAAACAGGAGAGAAATTAAACATTACAGGTAAGTACTGAAATAATAATACTAAGAAAACAAGTTGCTACTTATTAATGTATGTAAAATATCATTCAGTTTGGTACACTTCATTTCAGGATAGTAACGCTTGTTTGGAGTATGTATCATATATTGTATACATAAAAACACGTTCCATCATGTGGCGCTACAGGGAACAACACTCCCAAATAAACATATGTGTTCTGTGATAGTATAGCTGCAGCAGGTCCGTTGAAGTATGGTTTGAAAGCATTTCTTATATCTGTTGCTCCTTTTGAGGACTAACTGAATGATCTACCACTGACATTTGTTTTGGCATGCTGGGATCCAAAAATTTGTGAAATTTCTTGAAGAACAGAAGGATCATTCCTTCAAGATACATGATGATGTTATGCAGTAAACAGATAAGCCTCACTAATCTTTCAGCTTTAATAACATTCATTTCAATTGCTTTGTTTAACAATCGCCATGTTGCTGTTAGGAACCAAATGCAACTCATCCCCTTGCTTGCGACAGCCTGTAATTGAAAACACATTCTTCACATGACAAATCCTTTCTTGCAAAAGGCTTCACTAAGGATGTCTTTAGAGGACAGGCCTAATCACCAAGGATGATGAATGGCATTTCTGCTCCTTTTCCCTCAAAACTTGCAGGCTTTAGTAAGGTAGATTCAAAGTCTTCCAAGAAGTGTTATAAAATAGAAGCACCACCATTATTTTGCTTACCTTAAGCACCAATGTCTCTAAAAATGAATATGCTTTCAGAATCTACGACGCCTTATAACACTAAAGAAAAAAATTGTTTGTAATTGTAAAACAGCGATCCAGCTTTTGTAGGACATTTAATGCAAATCTGCTTTCAGTGCAGCCAATAACATTAGCAAAATTCCGTCTTTCTTAAAACTTAACAGCTACATCCAAAACCAGTCATGGTCCACAACTGTTAAGTGTTTCAATGACAGCTTGTTCCAAAGAACATCACTAACTTGATCCACAGTTTTTCCAGCTGTGTAATGATCCATCCAAAATAAGGAAGCAAGAGAACAGAATGAATGTGCTGTCTAAAAATACTTGAAAACACAAGCATTCCCATTTCTGACATATAGTTGGAACTAGTATAAATAAAACATCAACACATCACCTACACGCATCACATTACTGCATCAGTCATCACTCCACACAGACCAAACAATTTTAACCCCCAAGATTTTAATAATTATCCACTTTAGCCTACTTATAGTACTTACATAATTTTATCTGAAATTATAATTTTAATTGTTATGGAGTGATGGTGAACAGTTAACCAAATTTGTACATTTGTATTCTTATAATAAGAACCACCCTGAAGATGGCCGAAATACTGATCAAAACATGTTGGTGAGAACATTACAAATAAAATACACTGTAAATGTTGAAGTGAATTTGTTGGTTATTTATATATTCTGAATATGCTGTTATGTTCATTTTGTAATATTCTCTGAACTTAGCATGAAATTCTCTCAATATCATGCACAGTTTAAAAATCTTCTCCATCACTTCTTGATTCCCAGAGCTGATGCATCCACCATCTTCTTTTGTTTGTGTATTTCCAGCAGCAGCAAAAATTCATTCCAGTTATCATCAGATGTATACATCAAGTACCATTCACATCATCTACAATAAGCAGACTGAGAACAAGAAGTACTCTTGTAGGTAGAATTCCAGACAGACATGTCAGATTAAAAGTCGCCACACATGTCTGGTGATTTATGTCTAGACAAATGTTGATTTGCTGTGTTGTGTTGGTTCTGGCTCCGATGTAGCCATACCCTAAGGCATGGGTCTACATCCACTTGCTTGCTGGGATTGTGGGTTTGAATCCTGCAAGGGGCATGATGTCTGTCTCGTGTGAGTGTTGTGTGTTGTCAGGTAGAGTTTTCTGTGTGTGGTGTGTCTGAGCGTGATCGTGAAGCCTCAAAAATATGCAGGCCCTGGTCCACTAGGGGCTTTTGTGCCATGGCGACAGGGGAGGGGGTACAACTGACAATGTCACCGGATATATTATGTTCTACATATAGCCCTTCAACAAGGTTCCATTAGCACTTTAAGAAAGGATACTATTTGCTGCCTGTTTCGAGGATTTTTCTCCCTGACTCGATCCAGATGTTTCTTGCGAGCCAACTCATGACTACGGGCCACAGTAGTATGCTTGACTTCTTCCTTGGCATGTTTGCAAATATCTTCATACTGTGACAGTTCTGACACTACTTTGGAATCTAAGCGCTGAACGTGGGCATCCCTGTAAAATAGCATTTACCTTCTTCTTCCAGTTAAGAAAAACTATGATTGAGAGACTGAGGCCAGGAATGGACCTTTTATCAACACTGTGATGTCTCTCAATGATAAAGTTACACATATCTTTATTATAAGAGTTCACAATGTGGTAGAAATAAATTGTTCTCCATTCATGAACTGTCAATAACATTCCTTTCCGTAACCGTACTTTTCTCTGTCTCACACTAAACATTATCTATGGTAGGAAATCTGTTGGGCCAGAGAGTAAATTTTTAACACTCATATTCAGAAAGTGATAATAACAATTCTCCTTTAGCTTTACAGCGCAAAATTCCTTTAATCTGACATCCAATAATTTGGACATGCTAATTATGCATGATATCAGGCTTCTGCTGTGAAGTAGATGAGAACTGTGCTCTTCTGGGTTATTATGCAGCGAGTAGAAGTAATTCCTTACTGACATTTCACAACAGCCTATCGGACCGATAGGCTGTTAGGTCAAGAATGCTGAAATATCGGTAAGGAATTACCATTACTCACTACCTAATAACCCAAAAGAGCACAGTTCTCAAATGCTAATCAATCTGGCACTGGAGAAGAACAGCGCCAAGACTGAAAGTTTTACTTTTTAGAAGAAAAACAACTTTATCAGTGACACATGTAAATCTCAGGGACATGTTTCAAAAGGCTGCTAAGAGTGTCTGTACATCATCCATTTGGTATTCCCCGATCCCTTGCCTCTTATTTCATCGACTTCTTCAGCTATGAAGACTCCAGAAACAGAGAAGAGGGCCCTAATGACTCCGAACCAGCAGATGGAGATATCCAAACCCTCTGATTAGTTGTGCAGCCAAAGCATTGAAGCAGTAACAAAAAAATTACCTGTAAGATCTTAAAAGTCAGTACATGTACCATATGATAACTACCTACCTACCTACCTAACTCCACGGAGTAGTCCTTCCTGAGAAGCTAACAACTCTTCAGCCAGTAAAGAAATTCCCAAACATTTTACGGAATCCAAGGGTTCATTACTGCATTTACAAGCACCCACCACCTGTCCCTATCCTGGGTCAGATTAATCCAATCCATGTCTCCCCATACCTCTTCATGAAGATCCATTTTAATATTATCCTCCCATCTATGTGGCACCACCTAAGAGCCCAGAATATTCAATAGTTTGGCACCTTTCTGGCTGCATGCGAGCCAGATTAATGAAATTTTGCTCTACTTACATTTTAACGAGACAAAAAGAAAAAGAAACAAATACTTTGCAAACAGCTCAGGCTTTATAAAACAAAATTGTGACACAATGGCTGGTCGGTCCTCTTTGTGAATTTTAAATCAGTCGACTGCTGACAACAGAAGCTCAGGCACAAATGTCGGCTGCTGAGTTAAAATTTATTATGCACTGGGGCATACAGACATTTAAAACATGCATCAAAAGGAGGCATGAATGTATCAGCTGATATGTTCTGCGACATCCATTATTCACAGAACATGTCATGCTTCAGTGAACATATGCATGTTTGCTGCTGGACATTGACTTGTCTCCAAAACGAATAAAACCTCCAACTGGACCACTGACTGTACAGGTCCTGGTCAGTTATCAAACCCTTTTACTCAGCCTACACAAATATTAGCTATGTCTGTCAGTTGGAATAAAGAAGTACCTGTAGTCTCCTATAGCTGATAGTGTAGAGGAAAACTGAAGTAAGCCATTTCTTAAGGACCTGTTTACATTTTCAGCTTCTGCATAATCTCTGATTGCCTTTACCACTTCATCAGATTTATCTCTCAACCTAAAAATGAATGAAAAGTGACATGAAAGAAAGTGGTTACTATAAAAATGTGTAGTGCCCTTTATGATTTTCTTTATTCATAATTATGTAGCTTTCTCTTCTAATATTATTTGGATCAGTAACTGGTAGTTTCAAATTCAAATCACAAAATTCGAGTCAGGGTGAGTTAATTTGTACACAGGGAGGTTGTATCATGTTGCCTCCCCTAAGTAACAGTGATGTTCTGTTATAACTGCTAGAGCCGTTGTTAAGTTGAACAGATTGTGATTTGCAAGTGTGTGAATTGGTGTGAGATAGACTGACTTGAGGACTACCTTCAAAGACTTCAGCAAGACAACATGTAAAATCTGTAGCGCTCTAATGTGTCTAGTGGGACCCATTTTCTTGTTCATGCCAGGTAAGTTGTGTGAGGTACATGAATTACCACAACTTGCTGCAGTTAATTATTTAAAATTTGGTCTGGAGTATTTCCAGTGAAAAAAAAAAGAAATAGTTCAGTACAAGCAAAGATGGTCCAGCCTTAAAGTTAGATAGATATATTTTGTATTGACAACATTCATAAAGTTGGTAGTCTCAAATGCACTGTTAGTCTTCAGAACCATATTAGACACATACACTTTGTTAGCTTTATTTTGTTTTAAATTGCTCTAATTGTATTGTGTGTGCCCTTTGTTCATTGGCATTATTACAAATTTGTTGATACTGTTAGTAGTGTAACAGTTACATCAAAATATGCAGACTGTTGCTGAAAAGATGTAATCGAGTTCTGTCCGTAGTCTGCAAGAACATAAGCTTTGATATCAGTGAGAGATATACCCTTATAATAAATTCCCTTATGACTTGTGAAGTGTTGATGTGATGTATTTAGGTGCAATTCCATCAGAATGCATAAGTAAGAATTCCTTCTAAATTTCTAAATCCCGCAATAAGCCTATTTCCTCCGAGCACTAGAAGTGCTGCCAGAGGAACTTCTTTTGTTCCATTTTAAAAACATACTTGTATGTATGTAATGTACAGTATGACAGATTCCACACTGTGAACTAGAGCTTGTAGTAATATTGTAAATATAATGTAGATTGACCTCACATTTCCAAAAATGGTGGCAGCAAAATGATCAGATTATTCCCAGTTTTGTAAGGTGTGGTGGGGCTGCAGTGTCAAGCCATAACCCCAGCCCAAGTAAATTGTATAATGGTGGAAACCCACCACCACAATAGGCTGGGCCAGCACAGTCATTACAGCAACTTGCTACAGGCAGAACAGGCTGGGGATTGTATTCTGGTGCAAGCATGAATTTCCACACCCATCCAGATCAGCCCTGGGGCCCACCCAGCCTCCTATACAATGGGTACTGGGTCTCTTCTCCACAGTAAAGTGGTTGGGGCCTAGCGCTGACCACCCAATCCATCTAGCTCCATTGTTAAGAAAGACTACAGCTATACCTCCTCTCCCCCACTTGGCCTTCATGGCCTATTATAGGGTGAACTTTTAACCCAGTACCACTGGCCATAATGAAATAGTGGCAGCAATGGAATGTCACTGCTGCCACTACAAATGAAAAGAATATGACTGGGATAAAATCTGCAGGAGAGGGAACCCTGAGAGTTGTAATTTTGAATGCTTATCAACTGCTCTACAATAAAAAGTCATCTCGTCCATTTACAAAGAAGCACTAATAACCTAGAATGAAAACATACAATCTGTGAACAGATAATCACTGAAGAATGAAATATGGAAAATCAAATTATTATGGAATACATACCCTGCACTCTTCCTTGTGTAAGCTGCAACTACTGTACACAGCCCGGCAAAATGTTTCTCAACTAAGGCTATCCTCTCTTGGATGAATTTGGCTTGCTGTTCACTACAATAAATGTATTATTAATAGACAATGTGCCCAGTTTTAAGATGACACTTTCCAACTTTCACATTTTAAAGGTGAAAGGAATGAATGATCCAAAGTACGTAGTTTCTACGCTACAATGTTATTAACCTTTTGACTACTGCCAGAAGTTACACAAGCACAGTAAGATTGGTTCATAAAAACTTAATAACATTAACAGAGACCTCTTATGTAAAAATAAGAAGCAAACACAAATTTCATTCATGTAAAAATAAGGAAAAGCTTAAAAATTCAGGAAATATATGCTAACCATTCACTTCAGAATGTTTAGTGTTACAACATGCCATCTAAATATGCCTCTTATTTTGCATAGGTGTGAAAATTAGTCTCTCACATTAAAGGAAGAACATAAACTGATACGTGTAGAAGAACAGGATGGTGAGGAGATTATCTCGACTTACAAGAGTCAAAGTAATAGGAATTTGAAGAAAACTGTGTAACAGGAACCTATATGATTTGTAATTATGGTGATCAAATAATGGAGCATGAAATGGGTGGGATATGTGGCACACATGGTTAAAAAAACTGCACAGAGTTTTCTTGGGAAAGCGTGATGAAAACAGGCCACTTGGAAGACTAAGGCATAGACAAGAGGATGAGGTTAAAATTTATTAAAGTTATAGGATGGAAGTGTGTGGACTTATATGGCAAAAGATGGGGACTACCATGAGATCCTGTTAACGTTCAGATTTCATAAGTGTGGAAAATCTTGAGTAGCTAATCAACTATTAGCTTCTCAAGAAGGACTCTGATCCATGTGGTTAGCAGGTTTGTTACTTCCTAACATATGACAACTGTTCCATAAGATAAATTAAAATAAATATTACAAACTTACCTGGCCATATGTTGTGGACGACTGACTTTGCTCATGGTGACAAAAGTATCTGTCACACTGAAATATGAATGGCTTGCATCACAAATGAGCAAACATACTGCTTTCAAATTATAGGTAATACATATACAAATCTTTATTTTTCATTAAAAGTAAAGTACAAGGTAAGTGAATTTTACTTGATCATTAGCAAAATTCGAACAAATGAATTATGTTGAATGATAAACGCGTATCAAGAAGGTGCATCTTAAATAGTTAATGGACAACTGCAACCAGAATTTTAGGAATAAAAAACTTGAATGCATAAAACAATTAATGAAAGATATCCATTGATGATCAGCATAATTATCATGTAACAAAAATTTCAGTAATATTACTCATAAAATAAAAAAAAGCATGTTATATTAATTTTAGAAATTCAAACATAAAACCATTATACATAAATTAATATTTTAAATTGAAAAATATACAATTCTGTTATATATTATGTGTAGGAGGACAATATATGAAATGAAATTTACACAGCAGTGCAAAACTGTTATAACATAAGAACATCAATAATGGCATTTAGCCTGAAATACATATGCTAATAATAAATAAAATTAAATAAATTACAGAATAATTTTAATGATAATAAATTGTAATACAAATTTCATGTTTGAAAATCCAAGTCTTCTGGGACGTGACACCATATTGGCATCACTTCCCAGAAAACTTTCATGTTCGGCAACACCGCTGTCAGAACCTCAAATCTTGCAAACTTCACTTCTTGAGCAGTTTTTATATAGGGGATTAATATATGCTCTCCGTTCTCTGTACATATTCATAAGACAAGCTAGTGTCAAGTACTCCATTCCACCACACCACCACTAGATGCTCCCAATTTCACACCGGATAAACACTAAATATTACAGTTGGGTGGTTAGCACTCATGTCTTGCTTGAGATGTCTCTGCCTGCAGACTAACCTGGCTTGGATTTTTTATGGCACCCACAGGAAAATGTTTGGGCAGTAACTTCTAACTCCAGACAGGCTTTGCCAGCCTGTCTGGAGTTCAGAAGATTAACAGTTCGAATCTCGGTTGGAACACCGACTATTATTAAGGTTTTCGTGGTGGTCCTCAGTATTTCAGAGCAAATGCTTGCATAATGCTACTTCAAAGTGGGCCACGACCGCTTCGTTCCACATCCTTCCAAACTCAACATTCACCAATCACCCTAGCGTTCCATGCTAGAGTATATTGCCTTCAATACTGACAGAATCATCACACAACCCACAAAAAACTAGCTACAACCACTTAGTTACAGATCCTTTCCAATGTATCTTTTACACTCAACAACTCGAATACTAACTTAACATTGTTCGTTCCACACATTGTGCTTGTAATCGTTTATGTACACCCACATATGCACACGTGTGTGCATATATTGATGTATATACAAGATTAACTGTATTAATACTTTGAAACGCGACTTTACAACTGGAAGCTGCATTTCAGTGCTCTTTGGGTTCCTGGAACCGATATTTAACCTACATTAAATTGACTCGTATAACTTGCATACCTAAGTTGCACTTCGTGTACTGACTACCAGATCTAACACGAATAATTTATAATATACCAAAACCGATTTTCACATACCATAAATTATGTTATTTCTAATACGTACCAAAATTACGCCACTGCAGTATACCCTTACACTTGAAAAGACACAAGTCTCTAACTCTTCTTTACATACGCGCACCTATATTCATATGTACCTGAAAAACTGTCATCGTGAGAGGTTATGGTTGCGTGTGTTTATACTGCATAATACGAAACCTTCGTTTACATTACTTAGTGCACAATGATGTGTCGAGGGGTACGTTACATGACTAACTACATATGTCTGTACAAGCAAAAAAAAATCACAATCATTCGCACTCACGTATTTAAATGCACACAGTTACAAGCAAAACGTACATGTTCCAAACCACGCGTCCCGAGCCCTACATCTCACAGATAACAACTCGCTCATATCCGTGACCCCAGTCCATTCCGTGACGTCGAACCTCTGATGCCGAATTCAAACGTATTTATTAGTAGGAGAAGTAAACTACTTCAGCAACGACGGCAGTAGCTCACTTGATAATGCCGTATCGACCGGTACGTAATTAACGACGCTTCGATGGAGCCTGCTGCCACGAAACTTTTACTATAATATTGTTTTCTCCAAATCGCCAAGAACGGCTCTGGGACCCACCCAGACCCCTGTTCAGTGGGTTCTGAGGGTTGTTTGCTCCGGCTTAACGCGGCCAAGTTATAAGTTAATACTCCATGTACTACAAAGGATAAAACTGAGTGCATTTACATATAAAGTTATACTTAAATCTGTGAGTGTAGACATATACATTAAAGTGGGGAAGAGCGTCTTCAGAATAATCGAGTACGAATCAGAGTCATCGAAAGTAAGGGGTTGTGGGAATATTCGTGCATGTTAGGAAAATCACAGTTGATGATTAAATACATGAGTTATTATATTTGCGTTATGCGTATAATGTTATACACACAGTGCAACAGTTTCCTTTTAATTATGTATAAAATCGCAAGACTTACAGAAAAGTGTACTGAGAATAAACTGTTTAACTTCTGTCCACAAATTGCATTCCTAACATTTTTAGCTCTCATGAATGTTTAGCGACTTATATTCGAGATACATGCAAACTTGCATATGGTACTTCATGTAAAATATCCTGTCCAGTTTTTACCAGGATTGAAATTTGTGGGCAAACTTTAGTAAAACTTCTGAAAATGAAATTCCATGAAAGTTCATTTTGCAATTTACGCGTTATCACTTTCTCCCTTAATTTTGTTCTACACCATTTTCCATGTCACTATTTTCTTGTAATCTTTAAAGCACGACTCCCATTGTGAGAACTCTCACTGTAATTTAAAAAAAAAGTACTTAAGTTATTGTACCATGGCTTGAATGTGATCACTAGTTTAAACCCTCATATTCAAACATAATCAAGAATTAACAGTATCTATACTCATCAGTAAAGACAATTTCAACTTTGGGTACCACTTGCAGAATTTGTCTGCGAAGATCTCTTCGAAAATGACTTGTAAGCCGAAACGTGGTCGAAAGGTTTCAAATATAATAAGCTTTAGTGAAAATATTAGTACACTTGGGTGGTATGTACTAATCCAATTAACACTGCACACACACACACACACACACACACACACACACACACACACAACTATTCGGTATTTAAAGTAGGTGAAAAATAGTTGATCGGCTGCTGACTGTAACAAGGAGTAAGTTGGTCCTTAAAGGACAAATAACACATATATCTATTTGTTATTTAATACATATGCCAGATTGTCTCCTCCTGCATGAATTACTGTGCTACAACATTCAAACTACTAGTCAAAAATTGCAACTTGCTACTGCTGCATTGCCGAAATTGTACGTTAAATTGCAGCAGGAATGGATATCGTATGACAGGACGTGTTAAAATGGAACAGGTGAAGGAAATTCATTGTGATGGTACCAAGCTCTGCTTTCGTGAAAAATATTTCGGTGATTAGAATTTTGCAAAAATTGCGTTTTTGTGAGACAGACATGATAATACGATGAATTTACTTATTTTCCCCCTACCCCTACAACCCGGGCTTTATTTTTTTTTATTGTTACATCCGAAGATTCTACTTTTGTTACTAGATAGCGCTGCATGCTTGATTGGTATTGAAAACTCACTCTAATCCGTGCTGCGTGTCGTTTTATGTAATCAGTGGTGTTAGCTTCCCTACAACAAATTTGTTCTTGTACATCGAATGTATTGACTCCATGGACTGAAGTCCGTCTTGAGAAGCTACTTATTGTTCAGCTAGTCAAAAATTTCTCCGCTTGTTATGGAACCCTATGGTTCACTATCTTCTTCACAAAAGACCAACCTGGTCCCTATTCTGAACCATAAAATCCAATCTGCGCGTTCCCATTCTACTTTTTAAAATAAACTGCAGTATTATCTTCCTGTCTATGCATAAGTCTTACAAGCGGTCTCTTTCTTCCACGTTTTGCCATCAGAACCTCTATGCATTTCCTTCCTCCGTTATTATGATGCCACGCCCATCTCATCCTCGTGGATTTGGTAAAGCTAAGAGTTTCTGGGAAGAAGTAAAGCTCACGAAGTCCCTCATTAAAGAGTTTTCTTCAACATCCTATCACTTCCATCCTCTTGCATCCACATACACACCTCAGCAGCCTGTTCTCGTAAGCTGTTCTTCACTTGATATGAGAGGCCATGTTCAACACCACACAAAAAAGACCGACAAAATTATCTTTTTGTTTATATAAATCCGATCTGAATAGTAAATTTCATCCTAGAGCAGACCATGAAGGCCTAGAGAGGGAATAGAGCCACAGGCATATTTTTCCTTTAACCTCGGCGCTAGATGTAATGGGTGCATGAGCTGACTAGTAGAAAATTTTCCCAAATTTAATCTGCTCTTAACTTCTTCATGGATAAGTAACTAACTTTCTAACTGCATAGAGCATAGTCCTTCTTGAGAAGCTTATAGTTCTTCGGCTAGCCAAAAATTTAACAACATTTTATGGAAACCTAATGTTGATTATCTTTGAATAATGGTTGACCAACTAGATGACACTTGCTTTATTATATATTGCTCAACATGTTTCAGACGTTAATACGTCCATCTTCAGGAGCTAGCGAGTACTTGTTGCGTTGTGTAGGCTGACT
>Ga0131853_10001076_pt1 | contig 49675 bp, 53 predicted proteins | sample TergutLab28metaG_FD_92764 | JGI IMG/M metagenome (GOLD analysis project Ga0131853, IMG submission 92764) | Labiotermes labralis P1 segment gut microbial communities from Petit-Saut dam, French Guiana - Lab288 P1 (version 2) (version 2) | ecosystem: Host-associated > Arthropoda: Insects >...
CATATGGTTTCTCTTAAAGATCTCTTCCTTTTTGACTTTGCTGCACAGCGCACCCAGCGCCACAGCTTCCGCCTCGCCCGGCGGAAGGAAATGCAGTGCGAAAAGCACCGCACATTCGTCTCGTGTACCGCACAAAAACGTGCATGCCCGAAAGCAACCCAGCTTCCGCCGGCAGGCGGAACCCCAAACCCGAAACGCCCACAAACCAAACGTCAAAAAGGGGTCGTCAGGGGCGAAGCCCTTGACTCGCTTTTTGGGTGACGTTTGCCAAGGGGGCAAATAGTGGTTTTTCAAGCAGATGCATGGAAACCTTGTTTTGATTATGATAAACTGATGGAGGCGTAGCGAATTTATATTGTGAAGGATGTGGCTTTTGTGATAACGCGCACTTTAGTGACTGCCCTCATTCTGCTTCTGTTGGGCGCATGTACAACATCCGATGCAAGACAAGTTGAGATTGGAACCGTGAGGCTTATTGCAAATGGTATAGAGCACGAGCCGTACCATCATTTTATACGCGGCACATTTATTTCGGAGAGTGGTCACGTAAGTGGTACCGGGATCCCATTTGATAGTTGGCTTGAGTCAAATGCAAGCACAATGTTGGTAATTCAATATGCCGACGACCTACACATTGTAATCGACGGCAGAGATGCACAGATCGGGGGAGAAGGTGATGGGCCTGTTCCGTGGTCTTCAGAGGAGTATTATGACGGGATGAGACTAATCTTTATACGCACAGATTTGGCAGGTGAACGATTTTGTGTTTTGCTTCCAGGTGAGTCTGGAATATATCTATTGTCTGTTCTTGTGGAATGGGTTAGCGAGGATCGACGTAATGGTGGCGATGGAGAATTTCGTTCTCACCGATATGTTTTTAAGATTGTAAGATGAGTGAAATGAGCATTAGCTGGGCCGGACATTAAAATAAGCCTGACGGGGGAAATTGGTCCCATCTCTGGGCCAGTCTTTCCCGTCAGGTTTGCCTGGGGTCAGGGGCGGCAAGCATCCCTGATTTTGAGCTGATAGGCTCAAAATGCCCCCGGCAGGGCGCATAGCACCACTTTGTGGTGTATAAGTGCGCCGTCAGAAAAAAGGAGTTCCCTCACCTCCATCCTCGCAATGCAAAAATCCACGCAAATGAACCGCTTGCTTTGCTGTATTAGTGGTGGTCTATCAGAACCACCCTTTACAGCGTACATCTTTTGCCTACTTTTTTGCGCGACGCAAAAAAGCAGGTCGCCTTCGGCGACACGAAGCAACAGGCCTGCTAGGCCAAAGAGTAATATCTCTATAGCAAAGAATGGAGAAAGAACGCAAATCCCTTTTGCCTTGCAAAGAAATCCATGCTATAATACCAAAATGCAGCAAAGGGAGAGATCACGATGAAACAATTACGCATTATGCTTGCGATTATCATTTGCAAAATCGCCCGTTGGGGGCTTCGGCTGCGGGGCAAAGGCGGAACTACGCTGCCTGGGATGCTGGCACTAAGAATTTGTCCGGACCTTTTGGGCGCGCTGGGGCCGCAGGTGTCCAGTATTGTCATCACCGGGACCAACGGGAAGACAACTTCAGCGCGGATGCTGGAGCAGTGCTTCAAAAACGGGGGCATTCCCGTATTTGCAAACCGCTCGGGAGCCAACTTGCTGCCGGGGATCACGGCGGAGTTTGTGGCGCATGCCAGCCTCTTCGGGAGAATGCGGCTCCGCCACGCGGTAGTCGAGTGCGATGAGGCGGCCTTTCGCCAGGTATCGCGCTATTTGGACGCGAAAGTTGTCCTGGTGACCAATGTGTTCCAGGATCAGCTGGACCGCTTTGGAGATATTACCCATACCCTGGCTAGCATTCGAGCCGGATTGGAAGGGTCCCCGAATGCCGCGATCTGTCTCAATGCGGACTGTGCGCTGCTGGTGGACATGGCAAAAGGCCTGCCGAATCCGGTGCACTATTTCGGCGTGGAGACAGCGCTCTACCAGGACGGAAATGGGACAACGGAAATGATTCGCTGTTCGTGCGGGGCTCCGTATGTCTATGCATATAAGACCTACGGCCACTTGGGTGTATATCACTGCCCGCAGTGCGGCACGGGACGCCCGCTGACGGACGTGGCTGTAACTGCGGTGTTAGAAGAGACTGCGGATACAACTACAGTCGAAGTGCGGGTTGGGGAAGAAAAACATCCGCTGACGATCAATTTGCCGGGGGCCTATAACATCTACAACGCGGCAGGCGTGGTCGCTGTGGCCGATGTGCTGAATCTGCCTATGGCGGTCATCGGCGCGGCGCTCAAGGAGTTTCGCGGCGGATTTGGCCGTATGGAGCGGATCCGGGTCGGAGATGTGACCGTGCGCCTGATCCTTGTAAAAAACCCCATCGGTTGCGGACAGGCTTTGCGTTATTTGACGACGCTGAAGGAGCAAGTAACCCTAGCATTCTGCCTCAACGACCGCTATGGCGACGGCACAGATGTCTCCTGGATTTGGGACGTAGACGCGGAACCCCTGGGCCAGCTGGGCGACAGGCTCACAGCCGTCTATTGCGGCGGCACCCGCGCGGACGACCTCGCGGTGTGGATGAAGTATGTCGGGATAGAGGAAGCGAAACTCCGCGTAGAATACGACGAGGACAAGCTGCTGGAAACAGTGGCAAAGTCACCCGTACCGGTGACCATTCTGCCGACCTATACAGCCATGCTCTCGATCCGGGAGAAACTCGCGAAACAATACGGCCTCGGCCAGTTCTGGGAATAGGGGGATAGGGAAATGGAACTGAAAATTTGCCATCTCTACCCAGATTTGCTCAACCTCTATGGAGACTGGGGAAATATCGTAGTCCTGGCCCAGCGGTGCATGCGGCGGGGCATTGCCGTCTCCCTGCAAGGCGCGCCGCTCGGCGAGCAAGTGAATCTGGCTGAATACGATCTGCTCTTCATCGGCGGCGGCCAAGACAGAGAACTGGAAGCACTGCTGGACGAAGTGAAAAGCTGGCGCGGTGCCGAGATCAAAGCGGCGATTGCGGACGGCAAGACCATGCTCGCTATCTGCGGCGGCTATCAGCTTTTGGGACACTCCTACAAGACCGCGGACGGCAAAGAAATGGACCTCGTCGGCGCCCTAGACTTTACCTCCGTAGGTGCAAAAGAGCGGCTGGTCGGAGACTATATGTTCCAATGGGACGAGCTTTCCGCGCCAGTACAGATCGTCGGATTTGAAAATCACAGTGCCCGGACCTATCTCGGCAGCGGCGTACGTCCCTTTGGAACCGTGCTCCGTGGCCATGGAAACAACGGGGAAGACGGCACGGAAGGTGTGCGCTATCGCAACGTGTTCGGCACCTACGCCCACGGCCCGGTACTGCCGAAAAACCCAGTACTTGCCGACCACCTGATCCGCCTCGGCCTAGAGCAGAGATACGGCAGCGTAACCCTAGAACCGCTGGACGATACCTTGGAACTGCGCGCAAATCAATTTTTGGTAGAGCGACTTAGTCAGAAGTAGTTCCCTTTTAGGAAACTTTATGATACAATGATCCCATTATTGTATCGTCATTTTAATAAACGTATCATGAGCGCAAGCGCTTATGATACACGAGAGCCAATATCGAGATGGGAGAGATGCACTATGGCAGAGAATCATTACATCACCCGCGTGAGCGAGCAGGGCAGCGTTTACATCTCCGAAGACGTGGTAGCCACCATCGTAGCCGAAGCCGTGCGCGAAGTAGACGGAATCGGTGGATTTGCCACCTCTCTCGGCGGCGAGATCGCCGACCGTCTGGGCGGCAAAAAGCCCGGTCACCGGGGCGTGAAGATCAGTTTTCAGGAAAATGAAGTCGTGGTGGAGGCCTTTGTTCTAGTCAAATACGGAGTTGTAATAAACGACGTGGCGATGGCTGTGCAGGAGAAGGTTTCGGATACCGTGGAGGCCATTATGGGCGTCCGGGTGAAGGCGGTAAATGTCACAGTCTGCGGCATTGCGTTTAACAAAGAGAAATAGAACATGATGGGCTGATAGCAGCCATAGGGGCGACCGACCTCGGTCGCCCGTTTTGGGTTTAGAAGCAAAAACACGCGGGCGATCGAGGTCAATTGCCCCTACAAGGAGTATACGCAATCCATGACGAGATCAGAAATCCGAGAAATTGCCATGCACGTTTCCTTTGCGCTGGGGGTGAACCCCCAGCCTGTAGACGAGCTTTTGGACAGATTATTGGACAAGGACTATTACCAGACCCTTGCCGAAGAAGACGAGCTCTACGCCGAATACCCGTCCAAAAAGCAGATTGAATACCTCAAAGAAATGTCTCAAGGCCTCGGAGAACACTTGGTTGAGTTGGACTTTTATATCGAAAAGTACGCCCAAGGCTGGAAAGTAGGGCGTATTTCCCGCGTCGCGGTCGCGATCATGCGGGTGTCGATGTATGAGATTCTCTACGTGCCCGAAGTGCCTGGCGGCGTCGCCATCAACGAGGCGGTGGAGATGGCAAAGAAATACGAGGAAGCGGACACCGTCTCCTTCGTCAACGGAATCCTGGGCAGCTTCATCCGAGGTGAACTGCCGGAGGGCAACTAAGTGAGCGGCCAAGTATTTACTGTATCAGAACTCAACGGCAGGGTAAAAACCCTGCTCGATTCCGATGTGATCTTACAAGACATATTCGTCGCGGGGGAGCTCTCGAACTATAAACTCTACCCCTCCGGCCACCATTATTTCAGCCTGAAAGACGCAGAGGGAACTCTGCGTTGTGTCATGTTCAAGGGCAGCGGCGGAAAGCTCGTGTTCCGACCCGAAAACGGCATGAAAGTAGTCGCAAACGGGCGCGTTTCCGTCTTCCCGCGAGACGGGGCATACCAACTTTATGTAAACCAACTAATCCCCCACGGCACGGGAGATCTGCATATCGCCTTTGAGCAGCTCAAAGAAAAACTCGCCAAAGAAGGCCTGTTTGATCCAGCCCATAAAAAACCGATCCCCCGCTTCCCAGAACGGATCGCGCTGATTACCTCCGGGGCCGGCGCGGCAGTGCGAGACATGATCCGCGTACTCGGCACACGCTATCCGTTGGCAAAAGTGATTGTGATGCCCGTGCGCGTCCAAGGCGTCGAGGCGCCGCCGGAGATTGTCGGAGCTTTGACCTATGCCAACCGGCACCAAGTAGCCGATCTCATCATCGCCGGGCGCGGCGGCGGCTCGATCGAAGACCTCTGGGCCTTCAACGACGAAAGCGTCGCGAGGGCGATTTTCGCCTCGAAAATCCCCGTAATCTCCGCCGTCGGCCACGAACCAGACGTGACAATCGCGGACTTCGTAGCAGACGTCCGCGCCGCAACTCCGTCAAACGCGGCGGAACTCGCGGTGCCGCATATAGACGAACTCCGTGAGATTTTAGACCACAGCCGAGCCCGGATGACAATGGTAGTCCGGCGGCAGCTCATGCAATATCGGCAGCGGCTCACGGATTTCCGAGAAAAGCCCGTGCTGGAAAGTCCTCTGGGATACATCCAACAGCGGCGGCTCGCCTTTGAGCATATGCGAGAACGGCTGTCCGCTGTCGCCTGGCAGCAGACGGCGGCGCGGCGGGAGCGGTTTGTGACCCTAGCGGCAAAGCTCGACGCGCTGAGCCCCCTCAAAGTGCTAGGCCGGGGCTTTTCCGTGGTAAAAAGCGGAGACGGCAAGGTACTCAACCGAGCCGGAGACGTAAAGATCGGCGAAAAAATCAGCGTGACCCTCAGCGAGGGCACCTTACATTGCGCGGTGGAAGGGAGAGACTAGCATGCCAGCGAAAAAGGAAAAAGAGCAAGTATCGATACCATTTGAGGCGGCGCTCCAACGTCTGGATGAAATTGTAAAGACCCTCGAACGAGGCCAAGCCCCTCTGGATGAGTCTCTGGCTCTGTTCGAAGAGGGGACCCGCCTTTTGGGGTCCTGCGGAAAGCAGTTGGACGAGGCGGAGCAGAAAGTCGTGCGGCTGATGAAAGGGCCGGACGGACTACCTGTTGAAGCCGTATTCGAGGCGGCGGAGTAGAGCATATGCAAGAGTGGTATAAAAATTATGTAAACCAAATCGAAGCCTATTTGGGCGGCTTCTTCCAAGCCAAGGTAGCCTGGGCGCCGCTCTATGAAGCCATGCGCTACAGCCTCCTCAGCGGCGGAAAGCGGATTCGGCCCGTGCTGGCCTTGGAGTTCTGCCGCGTCGTCGGCGGGGCGCCGGACCAGGCCTTGCCTTTTGCGGCGGCGGTGGAGATGATCCACACCTATTCGCTCATCCACGACGACCTCCCAGCGATGGACGACGACGACCTGCGCCGCGGGCGGCCCACTTGCCATATTCAATACGGCGAAGGCCTTGCGATTTTAGCGGGAGACGCCTTACAGTCGGCGGCCTTTCGGGCCGCGCTGGCGGCGGACCTGCCGGAGGACATACGCTGCCGCGCGGGACTGATTCTAGCCCGCGCCGCCGGGGAAGACGGCATGGTGGCAGGTCAAGTGCTTGACCTGGAAGGCGAGACGCGCCCGCTCTCAGAGGCCGAGCTCAGCCAGGTCCACCTGCACAAGACCGCGGCTCTGATCCAGGCGGCGTGTACCATGGGCGTCGTCGCCGGCGGCGGCAGCGAAGCCCAATATTCAGCCGCGATCCGCTTTGCCCGCGCCCTGGGAACAGCCTTCCAAATTCGAGACGATATCCTCGACGCGGTCGGAGACGAGGCGACCCTCGGCAAACCCATCGGCTCAGACGCGGCAAGCGGCAAAACAACCTTCGTCACCCTCTACGGCATAGAACGAGCCGAAGCGATGCTCACCGAGCAAACCGAAGCCGCAAAAACCGCCCTCAGCGGCGCGTTTACAGACACAGAACGCCTGCTTTGGCTGGCAGACTGGCTCTTAGGACGGGAGTATTAGGTTGCATATAGGCTCCTTTTCCAAAGGAGCTGCCAGCGCAACTGACTGAGGATTGCCCTTTTTCCCCTGCGTCCCGAATAAATCCCTCGTCAGGCTTCGCCTGCCACCTCCTTTTCCGAAGGAGACTTTTTCCTACAGCGCTTTCTTTTCCGCTTAGGTTTGTGTTGTTTAGTTTGTTCCAACAAGGCAGACAAAACTCAGCCATTAAAAAAACCTCCTCTCTTATTTTCACCAATCGGTGAAAATTTCTCTTTGATTATGTCACCAAACGGTAACATAATCAAGAGGTGATTGGATGTTTCTGCAACGGCTGGAGGATCTCAGAGTAGATCGCGATAAAACGCAGCAGGATATTGCAGATGTCCTTCACTGCAAGCTAACTGTTTATTGGAGATATGAAAAGGGAGAACGGGCGATTCCCGTTTGGGCATTAGAGAAGTTAGCGGAGTACTACGGCGTCAGCACAGACTATATCCTAGGCCGCACAGACAACCCCAAGCCAAATAAGTAAGGCGCTATGGCGCTCCTTTGGAAAAGGAGCGCCATAGGCATTCCTACCGCCTCCTTTTTGAAAAAGGAGACTTTCACACAAAAAACGAAACCACCGGTGTGACCCGGTGGTTTCTGCTATTAGCACCCGCAGAACTTCTGCTTGGCCTGCTTTACCTTCTGCTGGTCCGCCTGCTCAACCTGATACCAGCCGTTAGACTGCATAGCGGTGAAAATGTCCGCCTGCATCTTGTGTTCCTCGTCGAGGATGTTGAGCATCGTCGTGCGGAGCTGCTCATTGACGCATTCGCCGGCGAAGGTGTTAAACGTCGCCGCGGCGTGCTTCTGGCTGGACAGACAGTCCTGCAAAATTTCCTTTTCCGTCATGAGTTCTGCGCATTTGCTAGGATTCGTAGGCATTGTGTGTAACCTCCTCTATTGTAAGAATTTGGCTAGACTGTTGACATGCTGTTGGTGCGTTTGTGCCATACTTTCAAGGTCTTTTTGGATTTTCGTGTCAGTACAGAGGCTTGCCAGGGCCTGGTACTTTTTGACGAGGTTTTGCTCGCTGCCCAGGGTATCTTCTAGGGCGGTAAGTTCTTTCGATGTCAGACTTGCCATGAGAATATTCCCTCCTGTGAAGTGTAATACGAAGATAGTATTGCACGCCGCGGGAGGGAATATTCTCATTCTTTGACTAAAATTCCATTTTTTATTTGGAATACCAAAAATGGTCCGCCGCCGATCTCCTCAGCTGCGCCCAAGCAGAAAACCGGGAGCAGCGGAAACGGTTTTCCGGCCTCGAATGGGACAGCCAGAGCAATGCAATCATTGCCGCAGGGGCGGGTCATAGCGCCGGTGATCTGGGCGCAGGAGGCGATCAGATCGGGGTCGAGAAAGAGAAGGCCAGGGTCCGGATGCGGTGTCCATGGGACGAATACGGGTTCTGATTCGGGCGCGATAAGGTCGGTAACAGGGGAAAGATCGGTACCGGTTAGGTCCTCAACAAGGTAAGGTTCGAAGCCGATTAAGTCCTCATCCGCGACAGGAGCGGCGTCTACAGTGATGCGAGCGGTATGGGTATAGAGGATAGGCTGGTTGCTATTCGGGTCGGCAGGAAGCCAATCTGGCTCCTGGATTGGGTTCGGTTCAGGAGCCGTAACGAGCGGCGGAACGTCCGGAATACCGTCCTCTACAGGGAGGATAAGTCCGGGTTCCGGGGTCGGTTTCGGTACGGATTCCGGTTCATTTGGTGTAGCTTCCGGGATCGGTTCGGGTTCAGGAACGGGACGTTCAACGGGCGGTATGAGGAGCGTATCACGCCCCGTAATAAGGCGGCAGCCGTCGATAGAAGAGAGGCCTTTGATGCGGAGATCAAGCTTGCTATAGTGCTTGATAAAGTGTAGTTTATCGCCAGAAGGCAGCAAGACGCCCAAGGGGATATAGCGATCTCCCGAGAGGACCGCAAGGCGCAGAATCTCCGCCGTAGCGACCGTGCATTGGCAGGCAAAACGGGCCATAAGCCCGCTTTGGGAGACGGTCAGCACGCCGACTTTGGTGCTGTTATAGTCCACGGTGTACTCGCCGAACAGTTCTTTCATCATGTCGATTCCCCCAAATGGTATTGGTTTTCTTGATATATTTATGCTAGATAAGCGGGGGATATGCGTGGAGATTTGCCCTTTGTAGGGGCGGCCATTGGCCGCCCCTACAAAGGGCAAAAAGACAGATGCCGCCTCCTATTTGGGGCGGCATCTGTCTTTCCTAGGGTTCGTCTTCCAGGCCGAAACTGACGGCGATGGCGTTATTCACACGGGTCATAAGGCTGTTATCCAGCTTGCCCATGTGCTCCTTTAGGCGGCGTTTGTCTATGGTGCGGATCTGTTCCAGCAGGATCACAGAGTCCCGAGACAGGCCGTAGCTCCGCGCTTCCAACTCGATGTGGGTCGGCAGGCGGGCTTTCCCGGTCTGGCTGGTGATCGCCGCGGCGATCACGGTGGGGCTGTGCTTGTTTCCCGTATCGTTTTGCACGATAAGAACCGGACGCATGCCGCCCTGCTCGCTACCCACGACTGGGCTTAAGTCGGCATAGTAGATGTCTCCCCGACGTACACCGTTACTCACAACCATTCACGCTCCGATGAAAGATGTTTTGCCCGGTCACGGTTTTGTTGAGACTATGTAACCGGAATACTAGCATTCTTCCATAGAGGACAGCAAAATATACCTGATGCGCTAAAATTTCAGGAGGCGAGAGAATCGCCTCCTGAGTTAGTATATTCAATCCAGCGGCCCGTGGGAATAGAGGCGCGGGACGCGGGGCGAGACAGCGCAGAGCAGTTCGTAAGGAATCGTCCCGGCCTTTGCGGCCTGCTCGGCGACAGGGAGGGTTTTGTTGCCGTCTGCGCCGAAAATCGTAACGACGTCGCCGGGAGAAATTTTTTCTAGGCCTGTGATGTTCAGCATGGAGAAGTCCATACAGATGCGTCCCACCTGGGGGGCTCGTTGGCCATTTATGAGCATGTCCATGTTATTGGAGAGCGCGCGGTGGAGGCCGTCGGCGTATCCGGCGGGGACGACGGCGATGGTTTGCTCACCTTTTGCCTGATAGGTGCGGCCGTAGCTGATGGATCCGCCGTCGGCGAGGGGTTTGATTTGCAGGATGCGGGTTTTGAGAGACATGAGGGGGCGGAGATCGGCCGCAATCAGTGCTTCATTCGGAGAGATGCCGTAAAGCGAGATGCCAGGGCGGACCATATTGAGGTGTGATCTCGGAAAACGGAGGGCTCCGCCGCTGTTTGCCGCGTGACGGAGGGGGAATTGCTTTCCGGTTTCTGCTTCAAGCCAGTGGGTTGTGAGGGTGAAGTGTTCGAGCTGCTCTTCGGTATAATCGTCATTGTAGTATTCGGCCGTGTATTCGTCTGAGTCAGCTACGGCGAAGTGGGTAAAGATGCCCTCTACGTCTAGATGTGGGAGGGCCATGGTGGTGCGGAGGTCTTCTAGGTTTGCTTTGGTATTGACGGGAAAGCCGAGGCGGCCGAGGCCGGTGTCTAGTTCGATGTGGACGGAGAGAGCCTGATTCGTGCCGTTGAGGGCGTGACTAAGGCGCTCCGCCATCTCTAGGCTGAAGACGGTTTGAGTGATGTAGTTTTGGACGAGAATTTCCGCATCTTCCGGTCCCGCAGGACCGAGATTTAAGATGGGCAGTTTGATGCCTGCCTCCCGCAGTTCGAGGGCTTCGGCTATGCAGGCGACGGCGAGATAGTCGGCGCCGAGGGTTTCCAGGTGGCGCGATATAACTACAGCCCCGTGACCGTAGGCATTTGCCTTCACCGGGGCTAAGAAGCGGCAATCGCTGGGTATGCGGCTCCGCAGTTCGTTGTAGTTATGGGTCAGATGGTCGAGGCGAATCTCGGCCCAGGTTCTGTCTGTTGTGTGCATGGGGGTGCTTCCTCTTTCTCGTGTGATGTACAACACAGGCGATATTGCTGCAGGGGCGAACTGTATTCGCTTGCCCCCGATAGATCACGGCATATTGTGCGTTACGATTGCAGCCCAAACAACGGACCGCCCTCAAAGGCGATGGTGATGACAGCGAAGCCGTCTGATAGAATTTCGGCTCTGATAGGAGCTCCCGTTTCGGTGTTAAACCAGGTCATGTGACGCACGCGGTCGGAGATGTCTGTGGTGAGGACGACGGTGCGGATGCCTTGGAATGTCTCATGATGTGCTCCAGTGATGAGGCCCTCTTTCCACTGGTGGACAATGATCGGCAGGGCCGCTAGGGGGCTTAGGCCGTCTTCCGTGAGGGGACCGGTATTGAGCTCCGCACCTTCGAAGTGGAGGACGGTGCCGCTCTCGGAGAGTTCGATCACGACCCCTGCGATGATCTCCGGGGCTAGGACCTCCAAGGTACTCGCGGCGGAATCGAAGCGGAGGGTGAAGTGGTGGACGCGGTCGCCGTAGTCGGCGACCAGTTCAGCGGCGAAACGCTGAGTGCTAGTTTGAAAGCGGTCGCGGATTTCCAGGGCGCGCTCCATGGGATCTTGCTCGCGGGAGCAAGCTGTTAAGGCGAAGAGCAGGAGGGCAAGGGCAAAGACAATTAGACGGCGCATAGGATCACCTCACATAAAAGTTGGGTGAAGCATGTGCTTCGTCCCATATATGTGTATGCGCAAACCTTGCAAATTATAGCGCCATCCAGTATAATGTATCAGGCGCAGTATCCGACTGTCAATACGGGACGCCTTCAAAAGGAGCGATTTGCTGATGAAAGAACAACTCACGGTCCTAAAAAATGAAGCGCTGGCCGCTATCGCGGAAGTCTCTGCGCTGCAAGCATTGGAAGACCTCCGGGTCCGATTTTTAGGCAAAAAGGGCGAAGTGACCGCTGTCCTCAAGCAAATGGGCGGACTCAGCCCCGAGGAACGGCCCGCGATCGGGCAGCTCGCCAATGAATTGAGTGAGAAACTCACTGAGGCCATTGCCGCGAGGCGTGCGGAGCTGGAGGCCTTGTTTTTGGATGTGCGCCTCGGCGCGGAGAAGCTTGACGTCACCATTCCGGGTACCGCACGCGAGGTGGGAAAACAGCATGTGCTGAAAAAAACCCTTGACGAGGCCATGGAGATTTTCATCGGCATGGGCTTTACCATCGCCGAGGGGCCGGAAGTGGAGCTTTCGGCGAATAACTTTGATAAACTCAATGCCCCCGAGGCGCACCCCTCGCGCGATTGGGGCGATACGTTTTATTTTGACCAAGACAGCCAGTATTTGCTCCGCACGCAGACTTCGCCGGTGCAGGTACGGGTGATGGAGAGCCAAAAGCCACCCATCCGCGTGGTTTCACCGGGGCGGGTATATCGGAAGGACGAGGTAGACGCTACCCATTCGCCGATGTTCCATCAGATCGAGGGATTGGTCGTGGACAAGGGGATCACGATGGCGGACCTCAAAGGGACGCTCAATGCGCTAATCCAACAGCTCTATGGCGCGGAGACGCAGACGCGGTTTCGTCCGCACCATTTCCCCTTTACGGAGCCGTCTTGCGAGGTCGATTGCCAGTGCTTTAAATGCCGCGGCGCGGGCTGCGCGATGTGTAAGGGTGAGGGCTGGATCGAACTGCTCGGCGCGGGCATGGTGCACCCGAATGTGCTCCGCAATTGCGGGATTGATCCGGATGAATATAGCGGGTTCGCGTTTGGGATGGGGCTGGATCGGATGACCATGATGCGGTATAACATCAGCGATCTGCGGCTGATTTTTGAGAACGATCTGCGCTTTTTGCGGCAATTTTAGGGGATGCCATTTCTAGGGGACTGTATGCATGGAACATTTTTGTAGGTTTTGCGGCGCGCTCCTGAAACGCTGGGCACGGCGGTGTTATAGCTGTGACGCTCGTGTGCAGGTGTCCACGCCACAGACGAGCGCAAACACAAGCACAAGTGCGCCCGTGCCGCCTCCTGTTGTGCTAAGCTCACGCGATACTATGCTCTTTCAGAAACTTCGTCCGCTGAGTGCGAGAAGGCGCAAGTTCGAAATCATCGGGGGGTCGCTCCTCGTCCCTGCCGCTGTGATGCTCTTTGCCATCTATCTTGGATGGGATTCTTTGCTAGGAGGACTCTTCGGCGTAGTGGGCGGTATTGTGGGCGGTGCTTGCCTCTATATGCGCCACTTATGCGTCAAAGAAAAGAAGGCGCTCATCAGTACCCATGTGGTACAAGGTATGTTGGAGGACAGCTTTGAACTGATTGAATATGACCCGTGTGTGACATTTGTGGAAGAACAATTGAGCGTGGCCCAGTTGCGGCGTTGGAACAGCCACAGTGGAAATGATTTTTTTCGGGCGAAATACAAGGGCATTACATTTTCGTTTTCGGATGTAAAACTTCTTCAAAGCTCTGGTCGCCACACTTCGACGCGCCTCTGGGGACAATGGCTGATTCTTGATTTGCACAAAGCGATCCTCGCATCGCTGGTTCTCTCTGAATTGGAAGGAGATGGGCTATTTGGCGGACTGTTTGACAGACGGACTAGGGCGACGATCAAGCAAGAGGCATTGAGCGAAACATTTACCGCCATTACGGAATCGCCGGAGGTTGTTTCCCAAGTACTCACACCAGAATTTATGGAGCATCTCCTAGCGACGCGCCGGTCGTTTTCACAGGATGAAAGGCACTTGTTTTTTGGGGGCGAGCAGGCCCATTTTGGCAGAAATTCGGGGCGTGATTTTTTTGAGCCGTGCTGTAATGTGGAAGATATTCCAGCAGTCCGTGAACGGATTCAGAAGGAGATTGATGCCATAAAGGAAATCCTAGATGGATTTTTGTTGATTGCAGGGTTATTTCAAGGGGTTGACAATATTTTGGCACCAATCATTAACAGTGAAGGGGAGAGACAATGAAACTATCGAGAAAATGGCTGGCGGACTATGTAGATATTCAAGCCAGTGACAAGGAATATGCCGATCGACTCACGATCACCGGGTCGAAGGTGGAGGGCACGGAAGATCTGGGCGCGAATATCGAAAACGTGGTGCTTGGGCAGGTCGTGACGATCGAGCGGCACCCGGATGCGGATTCGCTTTGGGTCTGCGTGATGGACATCGGCGAGGCGGAGCCTACGGTGATTGTCACAGGGGCGGACAACCTAAAAGCGGGAGATATTGTCCCGGTGGCACTGCATAAGTCGAAGCTACCCTGTGGGAAAGAGATCAAGAAAGGCAAGATTCGGGGTGTAGAGTCCAACGGGATGCTCTGCTCGCCGGATGAGCTGCTGTTGGACAAGCAGGATTATCCCTACGCTGTGGATCACGGGATTTTGACCTTTACAGCGGACGAGATCAAAGGCTTTAAGCTGGGTGACGATATTCGCCCCATCCTCGGCAAAGATGACAGCGTGGTGGAATTCGAGATCACCAGCAACCGCCCGGATTGTCTGTCTATGATTGGCCTCGCGCGGGAATCGGCGGCTAGCTTTGATGTGCCGATGACGGTGAAGGAACCGGTGGTCAAAGGGTCCGGAGGAGATATCCTTGACCATCTGGATGTCGAGATTTTGGACGAAGACCTCTGCTCGCGGTATACGGCGCGGGTGGTGAAGAACGTGAAAATAGGGCCGAGCCCGGCTTGGATGCGGCAGCGCATTCGAGCGGCAGGGATGCGACCGATCAATAACATCGTCGATATTACGAACTATGTCATGCTGGAATATGGTCAGCCGATGCACGCGTTTGACCACGCTTGTTTGGAGGGCGGAAAGATCCTTGTCCGTCGGTCGACGCCGGGGGAGACAATGGAGACGTTGGACGGAGTGACCCGCACGCTGGAAGACGCGCTGATGATTGCGGACGAGCAAAAAGCAGTCGGCATCGCGGGCGTCATGGGCGGAGCCAGCAGTGAGATCACGGAGACGACACAGACGGTAGTCTTTGAGTCGGCGAACTTTAACGGGCCCAGCATCCGGAAAACGGCAGCTCGGCTCGGGATGCGGACCGATGCATCCGGGCGCTTTGAGAAGGGGCTGGACCCCATGAACACATTGCCGGCGGTGCAGCGGGCTTGCGAATTGGTAGAGTTACTCGGCGCCGGTGAGGTTGTGGACGGGATTGTCGATGTAATCGCCGGGGATCGGTTGCCGATTGTAGTGCCGCTCAACGCAGATCAAATCAACGCACTGCTCGGGACAGATCTCACGCGAGATGAGATGGCGGAACTTCTCACACGGGTTGGCTTCACGGTAGACGCGAACGGAGCGACTGTCCCGTCTTGGCGTCTGGATGTGACCCAGTGGGCGGACCTCGCGGAGGAAGTGGCCCGATTCTACGGATATAATGTGCTCCCCACGACGATGTTCCGCGGGTCTACCGCGCAGGGCGGATATAGTCCGCGGCAGAAGCGTGAGCGGCAGGTTGGGAGCTTTCTGCGGAGCCTCGGATATAACGAGATTTTGACTTATACCTTCACCGGGCAGTCCGCGTTGGACAAGGTTCGTCTGCCGGAAGACGCCGCGGAGCGGGAGATGCTTACCATCCTCAATCCGCTCGGCGAGGAAACCAGCCGGATGCGGACGATTGCCCTGCCTTCCATGCTGGAAACGCTGGCCCGTAACGCCAGCTATCGCAATGCGTCTGCCCGGCTCTATGAGCTCGGGCGGGTGTATTTGCCGAACCAGGAGAGCGAGACGCGCTGTGACGAGCGTCTCCATCTGACCCTTGGCGCATACGGTGACGGAGCGGATTTCTTTGGCCTCAAGGGAGCCGTAGAAGCTCTGCTTGCGGAACTGCGGATTGCCGGTGTCTGCTGGACCGCGGTCGCGGACGATCCGATTTACCACCCCGGCCGCTGTGCGGAGATTCGCCACGGGGATATGGTTCTGGGCCGGCTTGGGCAAGTGCATCCATTGACAGCGAAGAATTTCGACCTCGAGGGCGAAGTCTATGCTGCGGAGTTGGATGTGGAGGTCCTGTTCGCCGCGATGGGTCCGGAGCGGACTTATGTGCCGCTGCCGCGCTATCCCGCTGTGACACGTGATATCGCCGTGGTTTGTGACGAGGCTGTTACAGCGCAGGAACTCCAGGCAGTTATCGCCTCCGCCGGGGGCAAGAAACTGGTGGAGAGCCGCTTGTTTGACGTTTACACCGGCGCGCCGATTCCGACTGGGAAGAAGAGCGTGGCGTTTGCACTCCAATACCGCGCGGAAGATCGGACGCTGACGGACGAGGACGCGGACGGAGCTACGGCGAAAATTTTGGAGGCTCTGGCGACAAAGCTGGGCGCCGTGATTCGGTAAGTTGTAGTGAATTCCTCTTTACATCCCAGTAAAAGTTTGATAAAATAATGAGGTACGTGGTAAACTTTAGGAAAGAGGTGATCCGATGGAAGAGTATACCAGAAAATTTGACGCGGTAGGCCGGGATGTGGAAATCCGAGAGATTATGAGCAGTGTGCACGACTCTTTGATCCAGAAAGGCTATAACCCGATCAATCAGATTGTAGGGTACATCTTGTCGGAGGACCCTACGTATATCACGAACTACAATAACGCCAGAACCCTAATCACGCGGATTGACAGAGATGAATTGCTTCGGGAATTGGTGATCCAGTATCTCGGGCACAAAGGATAGCAGAGAATGATGGACAGGGCTGGCGCGTTTGCGCCGGCCCTGTAATTTAAAGGAGAGTGTTTCGATGGATGATACGATTTGGATTACGATTCCCTGGGCTGTCGTTGTCGTGCTCGTACTGCTAGCGGTTGCGATTACAGTGTTTTTGGTGGCGCTGCTGTTTTGGTCGCGCGGGAGACGGCGGGAACGCGCGGGAGAGGCGGAGAGTATAGAAGCGGCAAGCGCGGAGCTGGAATGCCATATAGAACCGGAGATTATAGAGTCTCAGTTTGAAGGGTGTTGCCCTCGGTGTGAAACGAAGGTCCAGCCGGAGGCGCGGTTTTGTATGAACTGCGGTGCGGCGGTGTAGGGAAGCAAAGCCTCCTTTGAAAAAGGAGGTGGCAGGCGAAGCCTGGCGGAGGATTTGCTGGATGTGGACGGCTGTCAGTGAGAAGGGAAATCCTCAGTCAGCTGCGCTGACAGTTCCTTTGGGAAAGGAGCCTTTTGTACATAAACAGAACCCCGGATATCTGTATCCGGGGTTCTATTATCTATCTATTTCGATTCATGCGTTCTCTTCTACGTCTTCTCTTTTTCACCGAATACGTAATCGCATAGACGATATACAGCAGGAAGAGGAGCCCGAGCACGATGAGGACGCCGAGGACGAGGGGACTGCCCAGCGTATTTGTGATTTCGTCCCAGATAAAGTCGGTGCGGGAGAGATTCACCGTCTCAGCGGCAACGAGGGGGATGGGGCCGAAGCTTCTACCGTTGTAATGAAGTGTCAACTCGCCCAACACATCGCCCTGATTGACGGGGGCGGTCAGATTCTCGCGGACGTTCTCAAAGAGGATGACGTCTCGCCGGAGTTCACCCAAAGAGGTGCCTGCCAGGAGGAGGGCATTGACCGTGCGCTGAGGTCTGAGGCCGACAGTGTCCGCTCCGTCTCCCAGTGCGATGGGGATGCGGGTAATCTCCGTTGTGATGGGGATGAGTTCTGTGTATTCGAGGTTTGCAAAGGCCCAGTCGTAGATCGCGGCGGTTTCGGTGAAGTGGTTGACCCCTTCGATGCCAATGGGCACACCCATAACGACGGCGAGGAGATAAATGTCGCCCTGTACAGCGGTAGAGACGAGACAGAAACCAGCGGCATCCGTGAAGCCGGTTTTGACGCCGAAGACGCCCGGATAATACTCAGCGGCATTGGGGTCTGTCATGCGGTTGGTCGAGTGGAAGACACCGGCCGGACGCATGTTAGTGGCGGGGAAGAGCCGTTCCTGCATGCTGTATAGGTCCGCAAAGCGCGGATTTGCGATCGCGTGCTGGGTAATGCGGAAGATGTCATAAGCGGTGCTGTAATGATTATACCCGGGAAGGCCATGGGTGTTGGTGAAGTGGGTATTCATCGCGCCGAGTTCCCTTGCTCTGGCATTCATCATCTCAAGGAAGCCCGGAATAGAGCCGCCGAGATGTTCGGCGACGACGTTGGACGCGTCGTTCGCGGAGACAAGCATGATCGCGTGGAGGAGTGATTCGAAAGTCATCTCCTCGCCGACTTGGAGGTGGATGCTGGCGGCATAGGGGATCATGTCCGCCAGAGCGGCTTCTGAGGTGGTCAGAAGATCGTTGACGTTGACTTCGCCGCGGTCCAGGGCTTCTATGGCAAGGAGCGCGGTCATGATCTTGGTGACAGACGCGGGCTCGATGCGGTCGTGCATGTTTTGCGAATAGAGAATATCGCCTGTCCGTGCGTCTGCCAGGACGATAGCGTGGGCTCTATGCTCCGGACTGTTTGGGACAGCCAGAGCGGAGGCCATGAGGCCAAAAATGAGTAAAAAAACTGTGAATAATGTAAAAATATGTCGCTTTTTCATTCTACTCTCCTGAGATCTGTGGTATCATTGTGTCATAAGCTGTCGGGCTATACTATTATACCATGATTTCCGTTGCAACGCAACGGGGTGGCGAAGATCATAAATGCGAATCGCCAAATCATGATACAACGTTCCCGGGTACCCCGTTGGGGGCAAGTCGTGTACACCGCGAGAGAGGGATTGAGAACTGTGGAGAGTAAAAACATTGCAAAGGCCTTTGTTACGCTTGTCGTCATTGCCGCTGTGTTTGCGACAGGGCTCTATTTCGGACGAACCGGCGGCCCAGGCGATTTTACCGTGACAACCCAATATGCCGCAGGCGCTATGAGCGAGGCGGAGCTCAATGAGATGGCCTTGCAAGTGGCGGAACGGGCCGAGCGAGACGCTGCGCGGCAGCCGGCCGCGACAACACCGACCGCCCCGCCGTCTGAGACGGCCGAGGCGGGTAGTGGGTTGGTCAACATCAACACCGCAGGTGTGGATGGATTGATGACTTTGCCCGGTGTCGGGCCTGCGATTGCGGAGCGGATCATCGCGCACAGAGAAGCGCATGGGCCGTTTCGGATTATTGAGGAGATTACCGATGTGTCGGGTATTGGTCCGGCACGATTTGCGGATATTCGAGATAGGATTACCGTAGAATAGAACAAAGGAAGCACAAATATGCTGGCTCAGAGGTGAACTATGCGAATTCTGGTGGTTGACGACGAAAAACTCCTTGTCAAGGGGATCAAATTCAATCTGGAGAACGAAGGCTATCAGGTGGATGTGGGCTATGACGGAGTCGAGGCGGTGGAGAAGGCAAAGACCGGAGGATATGACCTGATCCTCCTGGATCTCATGATGCCGAAACTGGACGGCCTTGGGGCCTGTATGCAGATTCGGGCATTTTCCACCGTGCCGATCGTGATGCTAACCGCCAAAAGCGAAGACACGGACAAACTCCTCGGCTTTGACTATGGCGCGGATGACTATATCACCAAACCATTCAACATCCTGGAACTGAAAGCCCGGATCCGGGCGCTGCTCCGGAGAAGTAATCTGAATCCCGTTGGAGAGAGCGGGCAAGCGGGTATCACCATCGGACATATCACCATCGACTCTCTGCGTCGCCACGCAGAGCGGAGCGGGACGTCGGTGGAGTTGACGGCGAAAGAATTCGATGTCATCGAGCTCCTGATGAAAAACCCCGGACGCGTCTATAGCCGGGAGAGTCTGCTCGACATTATCTGGGGCTATGACTACCAGGGCGACATTCGCACGGTAGATGTACATATCCGGCGGCTCAGGGAGAAACTGGAGCCGGAACCGGCCAATCCGGAGCGGATTTTGACAAAGTGGGGTGTGGGCTATTACCTCAAAGCAGAGGAATGAGACGAGTTGGCTCAGGGGCAGTGTGCAACTCAAGTTCGCACTCACGTATGTGGCCTTGATCGTGGGGCTCCTGCTCCTGCTCAATACCTATCCCATGGTGGTTTCGCGGGACCTCGTGTTCTACACCAAAGACACGACTCTTTCGGCGCAGGCGCTCAGCGTGAGCCAAGCATTGGGCGGGGGAGACAGGTTAGAGCAGACTGCCGTCAGCCGGACAATGGGGCATTTTGATCTACGCAACTTAGCCCGCATCGTCGTGACCGACGCGCATGGGACGATCCTCTACGACACGGTATACGGTGGCGCGGCAGGTGTGGCGCTGATGGAGGAGTTGGCTCCGGCGCGGACTGGATATGACGTGTTTTACAGCCGCTTTGTCGACGGTGTTTTTTACTCTTGGAGCGCTTCGCCCATCATGAGCGGAGATAGGGTGATCGGCGCGGTCTTTCTCCACGAGCGCGATCAGGTGCAGGGAGAGTTGATTGAGGAGCTCCGGCAGAATTTGTTCAATCTCTCGATCCTGATCTTTGTGGCGGCCCTCGGCCTCGCCTTTTTCTTCTCCCAGACGCTCACGCGGCGGTTGATGGATATGCTGGCGGCCATCCGGATTGTAGGCCGGGGAGACTATAGCTACAAGCTCACCGTCAAAGGCGGAGACGAACTCGCGGAAGTGGGGCAGGCCTTCAACACCCTCACCGATCGGCTCCAGAAAACGGAGGAGATGCGGCGGCGGTTTGTGTCAGACGCTTCTCATGAATTGAAGACCCCGCTCGCTTCGATTCGGCTGCTCTCAGACAGCATTGTCCAGAGCGCGGATATGGACGAGCGGACGATCCGGGAGTTTGTGGGCGACATCGGCGAGGAGGCCGAACGCCTCTCGCGGACCACAGAAAAGCTCCTGCAACTCACCCGTCTGGACGACGCGCCGGAGGCAAAGCCTCACCTAGTAGACGTGGGGCAAGTGGTGACACGGGCCGGACATATGCTCCGCCCTCTCGCTTCGATCCGGCAGGTGGAGATGCACCTAGACCTACAGGAAAATTGCCAAATCCTCGCCACGGAGGACGATGTATATCAGATCGTCTTCAACCTCGCGGAAAACGGGATTAAGTATAACCTAGAAGGCGGGATGCTCCGCATCCGGCTGGACCGCGCGGAAGACCATGTGCGCTTACTTGTGGAAGATACGGGCATCGGAATTCCGGAGGCGGACCTGCCATATATTTTTGATCGCTTTTATCGGGTGGATAAGGCCCGGAGCCGAGATCAAAGCAGCAGCGGTTTGGGCCTGTCCATCGTGCGAGACATGGTGCTGCGGTATGGCGGTACGGTGGAGGTCGCCGCACGGGATGGGGGCGGCACGCGGGCCATGGTATCCTTCCCGGCGGCGAATGGTACGCTGAACTGATTCGTTGCATGTGCTGTATGTAGAGAGGCGGCCCAGATGGGCGCCTCTTTAGATGGGTTAGTTAGCACCTACGGCACTCCTTCCACCGACCAATCGCGCAGCGGCTTCGCCTTGCGCTCTTGGGGTGTCAGTTGCCGCCGTGGTGGTGGCCGCCGCAGTTACAATTGCAATTGCAGTCCCGTCTGTCTTCGTGGTTTCTGTCATCGCGATCTCTGTCCTCACAACGGTCGAATCGGTCGCGATGGCATCTGGGGCGACAACAAAAGAAGAAACAACACATATTTCGTATCCTCCACGCTCACATGATCTGCCCGCTTGCGGGCACAGGCCAGTATATGCGGCGGTGCATTCGTGTGACATAGAAAGGGACTATCGTATGCAATATCGTATCGACCCAAAGACAGGCAAACCGGTTTCGCTTCTCGGATTTGGAGGGATGCGGTTCCACAAGAGCCAGACGGAGATGGAGCGGCAGATTCGCTATGCAGTGGACCAGGGGGTCAATTTTTTCGACACGGCCTACATCTATTCGGGCAGTGAAGCGGCGCTCGGCAAAGCATTCGAGAAAGATGGCCTCCGGGCACGGGTGAATCTCTGCACAAAGCTGCCCCATTACCTCGTCAAAAAGCGGGAGGATCTCGACCGCTATTTCAACACCCAACTAGAACGGCTGAAAACCGATCATGTCGAATACTACATGATACACATGCTGCCCAGTTTGCAGAGCTGGAAATGGCTCTGTGATCTCGGCATCGTCGAATGGGTAGAGGAGAAACAGGCGGAGGGGAAGATGGGCCAATTCGGCTTCTCCTTCCACGGTACAGCGCCCGCGTTCCTCGAACTGATCGACGCCTATGATTGGGACTTTTGCATGATCCAATACAACTACTATGACATCAACTATCAAGCCGGACGGCAGGGGTTGCGCTATGCTGCGGAGCGGGGCATTCCCGTCGTCGTGATGGAACCGCTTCGGGGCGGGATGCTGGTCAACAAGCTGCCGAAAGACGTATCTGCGCTGTGGGCGTCTGCCCCCGGTGGGCGGTCTGCGGCGGAATGGGCGCTCCGCTGGGTGTTTGACCATCCGGAAGTACTCACGACGCTCTCCGGGATGGGGACGATGGAGATGGTGGAGGAAAACGTCCGCGTCGCCGCCTCGCATGAGCCGGGGACGCTCACACGGGAGGAGTTTGCTCTGTTCGATCAGGCCAGAGAACGCATCCGCGCGACCTTGAAGGTGGATTGTACAGCCTGCGGGTATTGTATGCCTTGTCCACGCGGGGTGGATATCCCAACCTGTCTCAGCAGTCTAAATGATACGATACTCATTGGTCGATGGAGGAGCCAGACTTTTTATGTCGCCACGACAGAGGGGCATAATGCGTCGCGTTGTAATCGCTGCGGCCTATGTGAACCGCTTTGCCCGCAAGGAGTGCCGATCCGGGAGACACTGGGGCAGGTGGTGCGGTTTTTGGAACGACCGCCGTATAAGGTGATGCGTTGGGTAGCAAGGCGGAGGCTTAGGACTGAGAAGGAGTAGGAGATGCTAGAGGGGGGAATATAATGGGAGGTCTTATCCTTATATTTATTGCTTTTATTATGTTTTATCTAACGGCTTTTCTAGTCATTCCAGTTGTTAGTGGATGGATCGGGTATAGAATTATGTTAAAGGCCGAGAGAAGTCGTAAATTTTTTGTTGTAAGTGGCGCAGTTCTCATTGTAGGTGTTGTTGTGGGGGTATATGGGAAAACCCAAAGAGCGTTGGATGGCGTGGATTTTTTCATGTGGGGCATTTTCATCTCGCTTATCGGAATAAGCTTGATGATTGGTGGTGAGTGTGGGCGACGGGATCGCATGTGGGACGCAGAGAAAGAACAAAAAGAGCAAGATGAAGCGTGAGAGGACAAGAATGAAAAGGAGTAGGGTGTGGAGCAATCTAGCGGGATACGGGCCATACGAATAGCGAGCCATGTGCTGTTGGCGGTAGTCAGTGTTTTTATGTTCTTTTTCAGTATCACGTTCGCAATTTTAATGCTACTTGTTTTCCTATCTGAGCTAAGTATCTCAGGGATACTCTTTTTGGGATTCCTTGCTTACCAATTTTTTGCGGCCTTGTTTGCGGTTTGCATCTTGGCGACGCCGAGGGAGGCGAAAACATGTGTTTGGGTGGGTATTGGTGGCATTGTTTTCGCGCTTGTGATTACGCATAGCCTTTTTTTCTACGACCTGCTGGCGGCCAGATTATTGACACTTCCCCTTGCGTTATATACGCTTTCGGCTTTTGTGCTTTGCTCGACAGATGAGCAGGCTTAGGAAGAGGGAGGAAAATGGAATTCCTTATCGTTGGCATATTAGTTATTTTAGGTATGGGTGCCTTGTTATCTGAGATTAAGAGTGATCGTATACACAAGATTTTTTTAGTTATAAGTTGCGCCGTTACTGCTATAGGTATTGCTTTCGTGATATTTGGACTGATCTTAGCGGGATGGAGTGGAATTGTCTTATTGTTTTGGGGTATTATTGCTGTACTCTTTGGGCTAATTTTGATGATTGTTGGTAGGCTTGCGAGATATTTCAGAAGAAACGCAGATAAAGAGTGAGATGAAAAATAAGAGAAGGATTAGGATATATACACAGTAGGCTCCTTTTCCAAAGGAGCCTACCTAACAAAAAAGCCCCCTGTCACGATCCAGTGACAGGGGGCTCTGCTTTTCTCTACTTCGAAATCAAATGATTCATATTATACAGCCCCGGCATGGTCACCGTAGCCATATACTTCGCCGCCGCTACCGCGCCGCTGGCGAAGACGTTGCGGGAGAGGGCGGTGTGTTTGAGTTCGATCACCTCATCTAGTCCCGCGAAAATCACCTCGTGTTCGCCGACGATGGTGCCGCCGCGGACGGCGGAAATACCAATCTCCCGCGGCCCACGCGGTTCGCGGACGCTCTGACGCTCATAGACATAGTCCGGCTCATAGGGGAGGGCCTCTTTCGCGGCGTCCGCCAGCATAAAGGCGGTGCCGCTGGGGGCGTCGATTTTTTTGTTATGGTGACGCTCGACGATCTCGATGTCATAGCTCGTGCCGAGGATTTGGACGGCTTTTTTGATGAGGTCCGCCAGCAAGTTGATGCCGAGGCTCATATTGCCGGATTTGAAGACGGGGATAACCTTCGCCGCCTCCCGGATCATCGTGTCCTCTTCCGCGCTGTAGCCGGTGGTACAGAGGACAATGGGGGTTTTCGTACGCGTGCAGTAGCCGAGGAGGCTCTGCAGAGAGGAGGGGGTGGAGAAGTCGATGAGGACATCTGCCGTGCCGCCGAATTCCATGGGGTCTACATAGACGGGGTAACTGCTTTTTTGCGTCGAAGATACATCAAATCCGGCTACGATCTTGATTTTTTCGTCCGCCTCGCAGATGGCGGTCACGGCTTGTCCCATGCGGCCGTTGCAGCCGGAGAGGATAAGTTTTAACATGAGTAGATGCCCCCTAATAGAACGGGCGGCAGAATGCCGCCCTCACAATTTTATGATATGGTCACACGAGCCCTTTCGCCGCCAGGATCGCCTTCAATTTTTCCAAATTCTCCGGCGTCATATCGCACAACGGCATTCGAACTCCGCCGACTTTCATATCCATCAAGTTCATCGCTGTTTTCACAGGAATGGGGTTAACTTCCATGAACAGGCCGTCTAAAATCGCGCTGTATTCGAGTTGGATGGCGGCGGCGCGCTTGAAATCTCCGGACAGAGCCGCGTTGCAGAGGTCCGTCATTTGCCGGGGGATGATGTTAGCGGCGACAGAGATGACGCCCACCCCACCGAGAGACATCATGGGGACAGTGTTGTCGTCATTGCCGCTCCAGACGTAGAGATCGTCTCCGCAGTTGGCGATGGTTTTGGCGATGAGTGAAAAGTCTCCAGAGGCCTCTTTGGTGCCGTTGATGAGCGGGTGTTTGCTGAGGGTTTTATATGTATCCACTGAAATGCCGACTCCGGTGCGGCTGGGCACATTGTAGAGAATGATGGGGATATTCACCCGGTCGGCGATGTGAAGGAAGTGCTCCACCAGCCCGCGCTGAGTGGCTTTGTTATAGTAGGGTGTGACGTGGAGCAAACCGTCCGCGCCGGATTTTTCGGCTTCCTGGCTGAGCAGCACGGCGGCCCGCGTATCGTTCGAGCCGGAGCCGGCGACCACCTTCACACGCCCGGCGACATGCTTGACGCAGAAGTCCACAGTGTCGATGTGCTCTTCCAAAGTCAGAGTAGACGTCTCGCCGGTGGTGCCGCAGATGATGATGGCCTGGGTACCATTGTTGATTTGGAAATCAATCAATTCTGCTAATTTTGGGAAATTGATCCCGTCTTCGGTGAACGGTGTAACGATCGCGACGGACGAGCCTGTGAAAATTGGAGTTTTCATGGAATGTTCCTCCTAGTTATATTGTAGGGGCACACAGCGTGCGCCCGTGTATTTTAGATATACCCCTCGCTGCAAAGCAATTCCGCCATGAGGACAGCACCACCGGCTGCACCGCGCAAGGTATTGTGAGAGAGGCCGATGAATTTATAATTGTACATCTTATCCTCCCGTAAACGGCCGACAGAGATCGCCATGCCATGTTCCAGACCGCGATCAAGGCGCGTTTGCGGACGGTTTTCTTCCTCAAAATAGTGAATGAACTGCTTCGGCGCGGAGGGGAGGTCTAAAGCCGGAACCTCTGCCCAGCAAGTCTTGATCTCCTCGATACTCGGCGTATTGTCGGGATTGAAAAACATAAACACCGCCGCGAGATGCCCATCTGACACGGGGACACGCACACACTGCGCCGTGATCGTCAGCCCGCTGGCATTCCCGATGACACCGTCTTTGACCGTACCAAGGAGCTTGAGCGGCTCGCGCTCGCTTTTCTCCTCCTCGCCGCCGATATAGGGGATCACATTATCCACGATCTCCGGGGCCGATTCCAAGGTTTTGCCCGCGCCGGAGATGGCCTGATAGGTGCATACCGTGACATGCTCCAGGCTGTATTTCTTAGACAGCGGATAGAGCGCGGGCATATAGCTTTGCAGAGAACAGTTGGACTTAACCGCAATGAATCCGCGCTCCGTCCCCAAGCGCTTCCGCTGCGATTCGATGACCGCCATATGTTCCGCGTTGAGCTCTGGCACCAGCATGGGGACATCTGCTGTCCAGCGGTGGGCGCTGTTGTTGGAGACGACGGGACATTCCGCCTTGGCATAGGCCTCTTCCAAGGCATAGATCGCGTCTTTGTCCATATCGACAGCGGAGAAGACGAAGTCTACCTCGGACGTGATTTTGTCAATATCCGTCTCGGCGGAGAGGAGCACCATGTCGCGCACTGCCTCCGGAATGGGCATTTCCATAGCCCAGCGGCCTTCTACGGCCTCGGCATAGGTCTTACCCGCACTGCGCGGGCTTGCGGCCACCGTAGTGAGTGTGAACCAAGGGTGATGCTCCATCAGGGCCACAAAGCGCTGACCGACCATCCCCGTCGCGCCGAGGACGCCGACTTTGTATTGTTTCATGGTGGAATTACCTCCAAGCTTAGGGTATGCAATAGATAAAAAAATAGTATCACACTTATGATGGGGTGTCAATCTTGGCGCGGGAGATATGCGGCATAGAAAAGGTCTTGCACTATTGTAGTGCAAGACCTTTTGTGTAGTGTGATATCTGACCTATCGGCTGAGAATCCATTCCACGATGTCGCGGAAAACTACGGTGTCCACATGTCCGGGCGTCATGACGCTCTCGGCATGTTCAACGAAGTTGGTCGCGGTCGTCGGCATGAAGGCGTGGTTAAGACCTTCATAGAGACGGAATTCCACATTCTCATGCCCCGCGAAGATTTCCTGGAGCAAAACGAAATCGACATCGGCGAGAACTTGAAAGTCTTTCTCAGGGTGCAAAACCAAGACAGGAACCGTGACATGCGCAGCATAACGCTCAAAGGGATGTTGCCGCAAGTTATAAAAGTAGTAGGCGCTGCCTCCAAAGAGGGGAAGCTCGGTTTTCTTGATTTCCTCGATGGACAGATGCGCAAAGGACACGGATACTTCGCGAAGCGCTTCCAGTTGCTCAATGAGATCGGTGAGGTCCTCTTCTGTCGCAAGGCCCATTTCCAGCGTCGCGGCGATGGAGTCTCCGACTTGTTCAATGGCGATCTCCAACAAGTCGCGGGGCGAGCCGGCCATGAGAATCAGCCCGGCGAAATCCCCACCCATCTCGTGAATCCGCGGGGCGAGCAGACCGCCCAAACTATGGCCCACGAGATAGATTCTGTCCGGATCAATCCGTGGGTCCTCTCGCAAAAGCGCGACCGCGAACAGCGCGTCTTCGATAGATTCCTCCCAAACGGTCAAACTGTCGCCGAATTCTGCCACCAGTTGTAGGCCGTGTGTGAGCGTCCGCTTATCATTGCGGATCACAGCGACGCCGTTTGCCGCCAGATAATGTGCGAGTTCACGATAGATAGGGGCGCCGATCCCTGAGCCGTCCATATCGTTCGGTCCGGAGCCGGAGACAATTACAACCGCGGGGACAGGGCCGGTCAGATCATCCGGCATAGCCAAAATGCCGCTCAGCGGGAAAGCGGTTCCCGCACCGATGATGACAGGGTATTCCGTAAATCCGTCGTGCTGGGTGATTGACGGTTCCTCCAACGCAGGGAAGCCGTCTATGCCAAGACCCATGATGAGGCCTTCTGCGGAAAATACGATGCGCAACGTGACGCCTGAGTTTTCGTGCTGGGCAGTTAAGAAGCTGATAAAGAACTCATCGGCTTCCAAATTCTCTATTTCGTAGACGGACACAAACGCGCCTGCCTGTGCGGCAATCGAGTCCCAGATCCCCTCTAGGGCTGCCTCGTCGGCCGCCTCTGCCATTGCTTCGCCAAACATAGAGACGGCAGTGTCGAAATTGCCATCTGCCATTGCGGTTACAAAGGTTTCTGCTTTGGCATTATAAAAGGCCCAATCCACATCAGCGGCAATTGCATCTTCGGGCGTGGGTGCGGGGGTGTTTTGTACAGGGGCTTCGGCAGGGCCGCTACATCCGGTCAAAAGCAGCAGAACCAAGAGTAGTGGAGCAAGTAATTTTAATCGTTTCATCAGTATATCCTCTCTTTTTGCATCGATTGCATCATTTATGATAATTCAAATGATGCAAAATGTCAAGAGAAAAAGCAATACTTGCCATGTTTTTTTATGACGTGTATAATGATTCGATAACAAAATGCGGTGCAAGTGAAACGGAGACACCATGAAAACAAGTGATTTTTACTTTGATCTTCCAGAAGAACTCATCGCCCAGACCCCCCTCGAACAGCGCGACGCGTCTCGTCTGCTCACCTTGGATAAGGCAACGGGCCAAACAGGGCACTACAAATTTACCGACCTCGCGGATTTGCTGAACCCCGGCGACTGTCTGGTGATGAACGACTCCCGTGTACTCCCGGCACGGCTGTTCGGCAAGCGCGAGTCTGGCGGAGCGGTGGAACTTGTCTTGCTCCAAGACCTCGGCGAGGGGAAATGGCTCTCCCTGGCGCGGCCCGGCAGAAAGATCCGTCCGGGGGACAAGCTGATTTTTGGCGAAGGGGAACTCACCGCCACTGTCGTCGATGTAGCCGAAGACGGGAACCGGGTGATCCAGTTCCACTATGATGGCATCTTCTTAGAAGCCTTAGAACGCCTCGGACGAGTTCCATTGCCGCCCTACATCACGGCAGAATTGGAAGATTCAGAGCGTTATCAGACCGTATATGCCAAAGAGCCAGGGTCAGCCGCAGCCCCGACGGCGGGGCTGCATTTCACGCCGGAACTGTTGCAGAAGCTCGAAGATATGGGCGTGAAGCTGATCTGGATCACACTCCACGTTGGACTTGGCACCTTCCGTCCCGTGAAAGCGGAGGACATTAAGGACCACGTGATGCACGCGGAGTATTGCATCATCGAGGAGTCTGCGGCGGAGGCGATTAATGCGACGAAGGCGGCAGGCGGTCGGGTGGTTTGCGTCGGGACGACTTCTTGCCGGACGCTGGAGTCCAGAGCCGAGCCGGATGGACGTATCCCGCCCTATGCGGGTTGGACGAATGCGTTTATTTATCCCGGTTATGAGTTTAAGTGTCTGGATGCGCTTATCACAAACTTCCACTTGCCGGAGAGTACGTTGGTCATGCTGGTGTCGGCGCTGGCAGGGCGGGAAAATGTCCTCGCGGCCTATGAGGAGGCCGTGCGGGAACGGTATCGGTTCTTCTCCTTTGGAGATGCGATGTTGATTCATTAAAATCCATGCGGAAGACGGGCGTATACGATGCGCCCGTCTTTTTTCGTTCTGATTTCGACAAAATTCGACACATTATGACAAGTGACAACAAATGTGGGGAATATTGGAAATAATTTGAGCAAAATGATTAAAATATACTTGCAAAAGCGAAAAGGCTGTGATAGATTATTGTCAATAAATCAGTGTTTCTATACACCCCTGGCCTAATTCGAAATAATGCGGAGGAGAAGTCTATGGATACGAGAATCAAAGTTTTGGTTGCAGACCCCAGCGATGACTACAGAAGCATGGTTGCCGGGCAGCTCTCTAGCGAAGTGGACCTGGAACTCGTCGGAAGCACAAGCGACGGATTGGAGGCGCTCGGCCTCGCGCAAGAAAAGCGGCCCGATGTCATTATTCTAGATCATCTCCTCGCAAATCTGGACGGCATGGATGTCATGCGCCGGCTGGGCGAATCGGGCGTCAAGGCGTCTTGTATCATGGTGTCCAGTTTTCATCGGGACAGTATCGTCGCGGAGGCGGCGAGTTTGGGGGCCAGTTATTTTATGCTCAAGCCCTTTAATCTCGGGACGCTCATGGAGAAGGTGCGCAGTGTTTCGGGGAAAATGGTGAGAGAATCCCACGCTGTGACACAGGCGATTGCGGTTCGGCAGGAGCAGAATCTCGAGACTGTCGTCACAGAAGTGATCCATGAAATCGGCGTGCCGGCGCACATCAAGGGCTACAAGTATTTGCGCGAGGCGATTATGCTGACGGTTCGGGATATGGAAGTTATTAATGCGGTAACAAAAGTGTTGTATCCGGAGGTGGCGCGGAAGTTTAGTACTACGCCATCTCGCGTGGAACGGGCGATCCGCCATGCGATTGAGGTGGCTTGGGACAGAGGCGACCTTGAGGTTTTGCAGAAATTCTTTGGGTATACAGTGTCCAATATCAAGGGAAAGCCGACGAATAGTGAGTTTATCGCGATGATCGCGGATCGGCTGAGCTTGCAGCGGAAGAACGCGTTGCACTAATCGTATCAAAAAATGCCGTCCGGTGAAAACCGGGCGGCATTTTTGCAATTTATGTCACTGGATTGGGGAACAAGCCGTGGATAAAGCCGTCTAAATGGATAGATTGAATCCCGCCGCCGATGATTTGGCCGTTGGCGACCAGCACATCCGCCACGACGCCTTCTACTTGGTCGGGGTGGTTGAGGATTTCGTAAGTATGCCGCATGGCGGGGCGGCCTCTGTGGGCCGTGAGGTCGAACCCGGCTTCGATTTGCAGGGCGTTGTAAGCCTCGTAGACTTGGCCCCACTCTCTGGGGATCAGGATTTCCCTGATATCAATGGGGTCCGGGCTTACTTGCCAGCCTAAGTATTCCAAGAAGGTCACGATATCTGCGGCGGTTTCGACTGGGATTTCGGCGGTGCCGGGGCCTTCGGGGGATTGATCCCGCCGTCCGGCTAAGAGGATGATGGCTGTGATGACGACGGTGATCGCCAGGACGACGGCTAGTGCTTTTTTGCGATTTAATTTTGCGGTAACGATAATCATAAACATTCCCCCTCGTGTACAACTCTATTCGGGGAGGGGGGCTCGTATGACGCGGGGGACGTTGATATTTTTGAGAAAAGTGGTAGAATGAGAGAAGAATAGTTCGGTTTTGGAAAGCGGGGATTGGATTATGCGGCGGATTGTTGCGGTTTGCTTGATATTTCTTGCGGCGATGGTCCTTTTTGGGGGCTGTAATGGGACCGAAATGGGGCAAAATGGGGCGGAAATGGCACCCCGATCGGAGACACCTGTTATTGAGGTGCCGACGGAGCCGGAGTTGGTGCTTTTGCCTGATGATATCCATAGTCTGACCTTTGCCCTAAATGGTGTTGTATATACTTTGCCGCTGACGCTTCCGGAGTTGGAGGCGGATGGGTGGGGGGCATATGATCTGAAATGGGAAGGATATGATGTAGTGTGGCGTCCGATTGATGTGGCGGGAGATATGGTGGATACCAGCGGCACCCACCGCAGTCTTCTGTTGCAATACAGAGAGCAGCAGGTGGTGGTGTTTTTGCGCAACCGTACGGAAGAGCCGCTGCTTTTGCGCGAGGCCGTTATTGGATCAATAAACTCCAGTGAAAACTGGGCACAGCCAGCCGAACTTATTTTTCCCGGGAATATTATGATAGGTTCCCACTATGAGGATGTGATTTTAGCACATGGAGAACCCGATATGAGGTTGGAATCGGACCTCTCGGACCTCAATGTAGAACTTTTGGTATATTCTATCCCGCGCGGTGACAGTTCCGTATCGTTTATCATTGACAGTGATACACGTTTAGTTGCGAGCATATCTATGCAGGTGCTCTAGGCGTGACGCTGACTACAAATTTGGTTTCGTAGGTAATGTAATCAGAACAATCAGGAGGTACTACTATGGCGCGGGTGACTTTGAGTGGGGTGCAGAAGGTGTATGACGGGGGTGTTATCGCCGTTGCGGATTTTAATTTGGATATTGCGGACAAGTCGTTCGTGGTGTTTGTCGGGCCTTCGGGGTGTGGGAAGAGTACGACGCTGCGGATGATTGCGGGGCTTGAGAGTATCACTGCGGGTGAGCTCAAGATTGATGGGCGGATGGTCAATGATGTGCCGCCGAAGGATAGAGACATCGCGATGGTGTTTCAGAACTATGCGCTGTATCCGCATATGACGGTGTTTGAGAATATGGCCTTTGGGCTGACGATACGCAAGCTGCCCAAGGCGGAGATTCGGCGGCGGGTGGAAGAGGCGGCTTCGATGCTCGAGATTACACATCTGCTGGAACGTCTGCCGCGGGCTTTGTCTGGGGGGGAACGGCAGCGGACGGCTTTGGGCCGGGCATTGGTGCGGGATCCGAAGGTGTTTTTGCTGGATGAGCCGTTGTCTAACCTGGACGCGCGGCTGCGGACGACGATGCGGAAGGAGCTTAAGGAACTGCACGACAGGCTCAAGACGACCTTTATCTACGTAACCCACGATCAGACCGAGGCGATGACGATGGGGGACATGATCGTGGTGATGAAGGACGGATACATCCAGCAGGCGGCTTCGCCGCAGGATTTGTATCATCGTCCGGCGAATATGTTTGCGGCGACTTTTATTGGGGCGCCGTCGATGAATCTGTTTGCGGGGACGCTGCGTTTGGAGGGTGAGCAGATGTTTGCGGACTTTGGGCGGTTTGCTTTGCCGCTGCCGGCGCGGCTTCGGGAGCATAGGCGGGTGCGGGAGTATGTGGGGCGGTCGGTTGTGTTTGGGGTTCGGCCGACAGATTTGGACGATGCGCCGGAGCGTTTGGAAAAGCATCCGGAATGGGTTGTGACGCTGCCGGTGGAACAAAAAGAACTACTTGGGGCGGAGATGAACGTATACTTGAAGGAAGGCGACTTTAAGTTGACGGCTGTGCTTGAAAATCAGGCGAAGGCGGAGAGTGGGAAGCCGCTGAGCCTTTGCCTTGATTTGGAGAAGCTGCATATTTTCGATGCGGAGACGGAGCAGTCGATTTTGGTGGTTTGATGGTGGGCTTTTGGATAAACGCTGTACACAGCGGTGCGATTGCGGGTCAAGCCCGCAATGACGGGGGAGTAGGCGAAGCCTGACGGGGGATTTGGTGGATATGGGCGGATATTCGGGAAGGGCAATCCCTTGTGCCCTAGGCTCCTTTTCCAATGGAGCCACCCACAGGCATTCCTTCCGCCACTCCAATCGGTCTGCGGCTTTGCCTTGCCCTCTTGGGGCGTCAGTTATGTCAGCGTAGCTGACTGAGGATTCACCGAGGGCCTTGAGGTGGGCGATTCTCGGGTAAAGTGCATAAAGGTCAGATGTCGAAACATGTCCAGATCGTCGAGAAAATCGGCAAAAGATACAGGAACATTCCGGGCTTTTCGTCGGGAAAGACAAGGAAAGAAAAAAGTTTACAAAAAAATATCGAAAATTTATTGAAATCTCCCGCGGAATCGGTTATTATGTTAATGGTGAAAATCACGAAGGTTTTTGCCGATGAAAATTTGCGAGGGGGACAGATTCATGTCCAGCAGGATTTTTCAAAGTGTTATCGTCCAGATGAAAGAAGCGACGGATCGCGTGATTGGGGTCGTGGATTCGAGTAGTACGGTGGTTGCCAGCGGTGAATTGGCTCAGATTGGTACCAAACTGGAAGATGTGGTTTTCAACGAAGGGAAGGACGTCACGGTTGCCGCCGGGCGGACTTATAAGGCCCTTGGCGGGTTTGCGGAGAGTGAGTATACGGTATTTGTGGACGGTGCGGACGCTCTGGCGCGCACGGTCTGCCTTCTCGCGTCTGTGACTTTGCATGAGGCGAAGGTCTATTATGAGGAGAAACACGACAGGGCGGCCTTCATCAAGAGCATTATCTCGGACAATATCTTGCCGGGAGATATCTATGCCAGGGCGAAGGAGCTCAGCTTTTCCACAGATGTGGCGAGAGCTGTGTTTTTGATCCGGCAGGTGGATAAGAATGACCTCGCGGTTACAGAAGTATTGCAGAACCTGTTCCCGGACCGGGAACGGGAATTTGTTGTATCTGTGAGCGAGACGGATCTGGTGCTCATCAAGGAGATGGACCCGACTACGGAGAGCGAGGAACTCCTCGCCATCGCGGAGCGTGTGGAGGCTTTGATCTCTGCGGAGTTCGCGATTAAGACGGTGATCGGTGTGGGGACCATGGCGCGGCATCTGCGCGAACTGGCGGATCGGTATAAAGAAGCGCAGGTCGCGATTGAGGTGGGTAAGGTCTTTGATACGGAGAAGACGATTATCCACTATGAACATCTCGGCATCGGGCGGCTGATTTATCAGTTGCCGATTACGCTGTGTGAGATGTTTTTGTCTGAGATTTTCAAGAAGAACCCGATCGACTCGCTCGATGAGGAGACGCTGTATACGATCAATCGCTTTTTTGAGAACAGCCTCAACGTTTCGGAGACGAGCCGGAAGCTGTTTGTACATAGAAATACTTTGGTGTATCGACTGGAGAAGATCAAGAAGCTTACAGGGCTTGATCTCCGGGAGTTTGACCATGCCATTGTCTTTAAAGTGGCGCTGATGGTCAAGAAGTATCTCAATGTGCAGGCGGCGAAACAGTAGCCAGGGAAAGGGACAGTGCCCACATGATTGTATTGCAGGACGTCGAAAAATACTACGACAACGGGACTCGTGCGCTCAAGGGGATCAATTTGACCCTGCAAGACGGGGAGTTTGCGTTTTTGGTTGGGCCGTCCGGGTCGGGGAAGTCTACGATTCTCAAGATACTCACGGCGGAGATCGCCCCTTCGGAAGGGCGCGTTCAGGTCAATGGGTTTTTGTTGGATGATAAGCTCAGAAGTAAGAAGAAGTCGATGATGCGCCGTACCCTGGGGATTGTGTTTCAGGATTTCCGGCTCATTGAGAAAAAGACGGTGTACGAAAACGTGGCCTTTGCCATGCGGGTGACTGGGTCGCCGGAGAAGGAGATCCGCAAGCGGGTTCCTTATGTGCTTGACCTGGTGGGACTGAACGTGGATACGGATCGGAGGCCGAACGAGTTGTCCGGCGGGGAGCAGCAGCGTGTGGCGATTGCGCGGGCGCTGGTGAACAATCCATCGACCATCATCGCAGACGAGCCGACGGGAAATCTGGATCCGGCGCGCAGTTTGGAGACGATGATGCTGCTGGAAAAGATCAACCAGCTGGGTACGACGGTTCTGGTGGTCACACATGAGCAGGATTTGGTTCAGCGCTTTGCCAAACGCGTGATTTCCTTAGATAACGGGCGTATCATCAGTGACGGAATGAAGGGATATGTAACGCATGAACAAGAAAAAGCCGCGCCGGCGGAGTAATTTACTATACTATATCAAAGAGGGCGTTTCCAGCATTTTTCGATACGGGTTTATGAGCTTCGCCTCTGTGGTGATTATCGTTGCCTGTCTGTTGATTATGGGAAGCTTTCTTCTGGTTGCGCTCAACGTGAATGATTTGATCGAAGAGGCGGAGAGCCGCAATCATGTGGTGGCCTTTATCGACTATAGTCTGTCGGAAGAGGACGCGCGGGGGTTAGAAGGGCGGATACTTGCCACGCAAAATGTGGAGGGGGCGACCTTTGTCAGCCGCCGACAGATTTATGAGGAGTGGCTGGAACGGCACGGAGAAGAATATGTTGCCGGTATCGACGAAGAGGTGTTCCGGCACCGATTTATTATAGACCTCGAAGACATTGCCTATATGCGGGAAACCTTGCCGCATCTGCGGCACATTCCCGGCGTGGCTCTGGTGGATGCACCCATCGAGATGGCGGAGTGGTTTGTGCTTTTGCGGAATGTGGCTGCGGGTGTGTTTGTCTCCATTGTGGGCGTGCTTTTGGTGATTTCAATATTCATCATCTCCAATACGATCAAGCTTGCCACGTTTGACAGGCGGGAAGAAATCGCGATTATGAGAATGGTGGGCGCGACGAATTGGTTTATTCGATGGCCGTTTATCTTCCAGGGCTTTATTCTGGGGTTGACGGGCGCGGCGCTTGCGTTTGGAATCCAATGGGGTATCTATGGCATATTGGCCGATCTAATTATGCGCGTTTCGGGCGGACACTTGATTCAGGTGGTTAGTTTCGCCTCGATTGCGGATATGATGATTATGCTTTTCCTGGGTACTGGCTTTGTCGTCGGGACCATCGGCAGTGTGATTGCGATTCGGAATTATCTTAAGGTATAAACTCACGGTATTAGGCGGTTCTTGTGGTAAATGGAGGTTCTCATGCGAAGACAAAAAAGGTCCGTTACGATTATTGCGTTTTTGTTGGCTGTTGTTATGGTGCTGACCTTGTTTACAGGTATTTTTGCCAGCTTGGTTCAGGGACGGAGTATTGCGGATATTGATCGGGAGATTCACGATACGCGGAGCCAACTCAGCGATCTGCGCGATCAGGCCGGGTATTTGCGGGGAGAGATGGCGGAGATCGGTGGTGTGCTCGAACTGCTCAGAGAGCAAGAGGGCGGCTACTTAGAGGAACTTGCGGTGCTACAGGAGCATTTGCTTTTGTTGCAGGAGCAGATTGAACTGACAGAGTGGCAGATCGAGCTTTATCTGCGGATGATTGCCGATATGCAACTCCGTGTGGACGAGGCGATCGCCAGAGAAGAGGAACAGCTTGCGCTGTTCCGGCAACGGGTTCGGGCCATGGAAGAGCGCGGGCCGATGAGCCGCATTCAAATATTCCTACAAGCGCGGAGTTTTAGCGATCTCGTCGCGCGGATTCATGACGCGGAAGAGATTATGGCGTTTGACCAGCGGGTTGGAGAGCAGCTTGAGCGGTATCGTGCGGCGGTGCAGGAGTATAAGGAAGAACTGCTGGCGGATCAGGATGAGCTTGAGATTTTGATTGCGCAGCTTGAGATTGACCGGGCGGAGCTAGAGCGTGAGCGGACGGAAGTGGAAGAGCGCATTGCGGCGGTTGAGCTTTTGATTGAAGAGCAGATGATCGCGTATGAAGAGCTTGCGGCTGAAATGACGCGGATGGAGAACGAGATTTTGAACCGCGCGCAAAGTCTTGCGGCACTGGACGAGGCCCGACTGGAAGCCATTCGGGAACTCGAACGGCAGGCGCGGGCCGGGAATCACCCGGGAATGGGCGGTACACCGGCGCGGCAGGGCACGGGGAGTTTTGTCTGGCCTTCAGACTTTACACGGAATGTGACCTCGCCTTTTGGAAACCGAGCCAGACCGATGGGCTCGGGCTATGAGTTCCACACGGGGATCGACATCGCGGCGGGGGGCATTAATAACACGAATGTATTGGCGGCGGCCAGCGGCTATGTGACCTTCTCCGGCTGGAGCGCGGGCTTTGGGAACTTTATCATGATCCGGCACGGGAATCTAGGCGGAGACGTCTACTACACGGCCTATGCGCATATGAACACGAATTTGGTGGCGCGGGGGCAGAACGTGGTGCAGGGGCAGGTGATCGGTCTGGTGGGGTCTACGGGCTGGTCTACGGGGCCGCATATTCACTTTGAGATTATCCGCAACGGTACGCGTGTTGACCCGATGCTTTACTTTCAGTAACTGACAAGAGAACAACCGACTCCCTCAGCGGGGAATCCCGCTGGGGGAAGTTTCATATAGGGTGTGTTTTCAAACTAGGAGGCGGACTATGAACGACATCAATGCGTGGAGCGTCCAAAAAGACAACCGGAACCGACGGTATACGGCGCAGACAGTGGCTACGGTGGCATTGCTTACGGCGATTGCGACCTTGCTTTTGGCGTTTTTGGGGTTTCGGCATCTGTATGGGATGCACAGCGAGACGTGGCAGGAAGCGTCGCGGATTCACGAGGCGCGGCGGATTATCAGCACGTATTATGTCGGGACGGTGGACGAGGCATTGCTTACGGAGGCGGCGATTGCGGCTTCGGTGGCGGCCTTGGGAGACAACTGGTCGCGGTATCTGACGGCGGAGCAGTATGCGGCGCATTTGCAGGCGGTGGGCAATCGGCAGCAGGGGATTGGCATCAGCTTTGAGCGGGATGAGGAGACGAATGAAATTGTTGTTATGTCAACCACGCCGGGAAGTCCGGCGGAGGAGGCGGGGCTGGTTTACGGGGATGTTATCCTGACTGTGGCGGGATGGGATTCGGCGAAGTTGTCGAATGACGAAGTGCGGCAGATCATTGGAGAGCACTATGGGGGCGCGGTTTCTATGGACGTGCGGGATGCAGCTGGGGAGACGCGGGCGATTTATGTTGAGGTGCGGGCGTTTTTTGTCAATCCTGTGACGTTTGAGATGTTGGAGGGTGAGATTGGGTATATTCGCATCGCTAATTTCGATGTGGGCAGTGCGGATGAGGTGATTTTGGCTATTGAGGCGTTGCTTGAAGACGGAGCGGAAAGCCTCGTATTTGACGTGCGCGGAAATCCGGGCGGACGGGTGACGGAGCTGCTTTGGGTATTGGATCATCTGCTCCCGGAGGGCGAGATTTTTGTCTTTGAGGACTATGCGGGGAATGAGTCGGTGCGGTATGCGGGGCCGGGATATTTGGAGATACCGATGGTGGTGTTGGTCAATGGATGGTCTGCGAGCGCGGCGGAGTTTTTTGCGGCGATTTTGCAGGAGAGAGAGTGGGCCACGATCGTCGGGACCGGGACGAGTGGGAAGAGCCGGAGTCAGGTGATTATTCCGCTGATGGGCGGGGACGCGATTGTGCTGTCTACGAGCCGGTATTTGACGCCGGGGCGCGTGGATTTGTATGAGCGCGGCGGGATTCGGCCGGATGTTTGGGTGGAGAATGTTGGGGATGGAGTGGATAGGCAGTTGGGGCGGGCGAGGGAGATTTTGGGGGGATAGGGGTTTGGGAGTGGAGAAGAGATATGAAATGAAGAGAGAATTGAGAATGAGAGGCATACGTTTTGCGGTGATGCACTCTTTGTATTTGGTGCCGCTGTTTTCTCTCATGCTATATGCGCTGTTTGGCCCTGCGCCAACTGATTTAGAGGAAACTATTATATTCAGCGCAGGAGCAGCACTCTTGTTGGGCCTACTAGTGTTCCAGTGGATTCGTGTAGCCCAAGGGGGGCCGATGAGAGGAATTGTGAAATTCTGCAATCAATCGGCCAGTCCTGAGTGGATGATGGCTCGCATGGAAAAATTATGGAGCGAGGGTTTTGCGGCAGGACGCGATTTTCGAGCTGATGAAGAATATCTCATGTGGATATCTGATCTGCATTCCGGCGTGTTTCGGCCAAGAGATGTACTTTGGGCGAAGGGCCAGGGTTTCTGGAAACGCCAAGGTTTCTGGAAGCGCCATCGGTTCTACATGCCTAAGTTCCTAGATGTATACACCACTGACGGCAAGATGGAGCGTTTTGCGACCCCAGGACAAACTGGGCATGAAATTATGGGCCATCTGAGGAGAAATTTTCCTGACATTGTGGTGGGGTACGATGCGACTATGAAAAAATATTTGGACAAACAAACCATTTGGGGTATCCTTTGGAAGCGAAGAGATGCAGATGTGGAGGATGTGGATCAGGCAAAGGCATATATTCGCCAGCGCAGGGAAGCGCGTGGGGTGGAGTGAGGGTAATTGTGATTTTGAGTGAAGGCGGTATGGGCGAGTGCGGCTTTTGATTCAGTTGATTTTTCGGGTTGGCATTATTGAGTTGTTTCTGCTCTTTTTTGTGGCGGTCAATCTTTTGACATTCTTTCTTTATCTGATGGATAAACGGAGGGCTGTGAAAGGCAAGTGGCGGATTCGTGAAAGGGTGCTGCTTTTTTTTACCTTGGCATGTGGCGGAATTGGGGCGGTATTGGGCATGTGGGTTCTGCGGCATAAGACGCAGAATCGGAAGTTTCGGGTTGTCGCGGTGATTGGGCTTGTGATTGCGCTGATTCCGGTGATTCATATTGTAGAGGCGCTCACGATTGGCGGGGCGATTCGGTATGTGGAGGTAGAGTTTCGGTCTGAGCGATGGCCGGCGGAATTGGATGGGTATCGGATTGCGTTTATGACGGATTTTCATGTGATACCGGATGAGGATATGCGGGGAGCTGTGGCGGAGCTCAATCGGAGAGATATAGATTTGCTCTTGTTGGGCGGGGATTTTTCTATGCGCGGCACGCATTATCAGGGGACTTTGCGGGAGATTGCGCGGGCTGTTGTGACGGATGGGATTTTTGGGGTCGAAGGGAATCATGACGCGTATGGAAGGCTGTTTCATGCGATGGAGCAGCATGGGATGATCCCCTTGGATAATAGCGGTGTGCGGATTCGGGATGGGTTTTATTTGGCGGGTGTGCAGGATATGTGGAATCGGAGTCCGGACGTAGCGGAGGCGATTTTTGGTGCGGATGGCGGGGAGTTTGTTTTGCTGTTGACGCATAATCCGGATGTTACGATGGCGCAATCTACCGTTGGGGTGGATTTTGTTTTTGCGGGGCATACGCATAGTGGGCAAATTACATTTTTTGGATTTCCGATGTATCTGTTGCGCGGGAGCATTACGGGCTATGGGACACGGTTTGGGCATGGGTTCGCCGATTCGGCGGACGGGGTTCCGGTGTTTACCAGCAGCGGGATAGGCGTTTACTATGGGGTACCACGGATTTTTGCGCGGCCTGAGGTTGTGATTGTTACGATGTACAGCGAGCAGCGGTAGGGCATGATTCTTTTGCGCTCTTCATATCCTTACGAGAGATGAAGAGAGGTGTGGTTTTTGCTTGGATTTATACATACGGAGACGGTAGCGCGGCCCGGCTGGGGGGAACGGATTCGGTGTGCGGTGCAGAAGGGGTATGGGACGGAGGCGCTTGAGCGGCCTCTGTTTGGACGTCCGGCTTTGTTTGTGCGGCATCGGAATCTCAATGAGCGGAACCCGATCGGGGAGATGCTGTTGGAACGGGGCGTGGATAAGGTGTTGTTTTCGGAGGCGAGTGGGGTGTCGGATGTGCCGCTGCGGCGGATGGATCGCAGTTACCTATACACCTATCTTGCCGGGGATGTGGGGGCGCATGTGGCGGAGCGGTCTGGGGCTACGGCGGTCTGCTTTTTTCGGACTTTGGGGCAGCTTGAGGAACGGGCGCTCCTCAAATTGGCTGGGGTGTTTCGGTATTTGATGATTTCCGTCCAGCGGGACAGTGGGGCGATTTGCCGGGATCTCAGGCGGCGGTATGGGTTGCCGGTGGTGGAAGATCCGACGCCGAATCAGGTGAAGGGTGCGGATTTCGCGTTGGTGCTTCATCCGCCGGGGCGGGATGTGGTGTTTTCGGGGCGGTGTCTTTTGTTCGAGCCAAATCGGGAGATGCGGGCGACCGAGGGCGGCCGTGCCTGCATGGGGACACCAATCACAGGATTGGATTTGGATGTGCCGCCGGACTTAGCGGCGGAGATTCCGGCGGGGTTTCGGCCTTTGCCGATTTTGTCGGAGGCGGCGTTTCGGGGACAGATTGATCCGGCGCGGATCAAAATTCATGGTGTATCTCTTGACAAAAGCATGTAAAATCACTATAATACAAGCGCTATCATCGCGCTGGAATTTAGGGTGCGGTGATATTTTTCAATGATTGCGTGATCTCTATGCCCGATTTTTGGGCTGAAAGGAAATGGCTATGATTGCAGAAAACAAGTTCAAGATGAGCAAAGAACGCTATGACGAGTTAGTGGAGGAGCTTTACTATCTGCAGACTGTGCGGGAGAAAGAAGTCGCTGAGCAGATTAAGGAAGCGCGCAGTTTTGGCGACCTCTCGGAAAATAGCGAATATGACGAGGCGAAGACGGAACAGGGTAAGCTCTATTCCAAGATTGCCGAGATGCAGAATGTGATTGATAACGCGGAGATCATCGAGAAATCGGGCAGAGCGGGTCGGGTTTCGCTTGGGTCGAAGGTCACGGTGAAGGACGAGAGCGGAGATGAGGACACGTATGAGATCGTGGGGAGCCAAGAGGCGGACCCCATGCACCTGCGCGTGTCGGATGATTCGCCGATCGGGCGGGCCTTGGTGGACCGGAAGAAGGGCGATAAGGTGGTTGTGCATGCTCCGGCGGGGGATTTTACGCTGGAGATTTTGGCAGTGAAACACTAATTAATCGCGTGTATTTCCTACCCCTACGGGTATGGACTCGACTAGGCATTTGCGGGAAGATCGCCCGCAAACACAAGTCTCGTTCGATGCGGGAAATACACGAGTATGTTCACACGTGTGTGTGAACATGCTCGTAAGTTCGCTTTGCGAACGCGCGATTCAAAAGGGGGACCGGGAACCCCCTGGCCTCCGGCGGGGTTAAGGGCAAGGGCTAAGGAATTGGAGTGATATATAGATGTCTGAGGAAGTTTGCGTTTCGGGTGAAGAGACGCTGAGTTTGTCTGAGGTGTTACAAGTCAGGCGGGACAAGTTGGCGCGGTTGCAGGAAGAGGGTAGAGATCCTTTTCATGTGACGAAGTTTGTGCGCACGGCGTATAGTCAGGAGATTAAGGATCAGTTTGAGCAGATGGAGGGACAGAAGGTTTCTTTGGCTGGGCGCATGATGTCGAAGCGGGTCATGGGCAAGGCTTTTTTTGTGGATATTTTGGACGATAAGGGCCGTATCCAGCTCTATATGAAGGTGGATGATCTGGGTGAGGAGTTGTTTAATCAGTTTCTCAAGTGGGATATCGGGGATATTATCGGGGTTTCCGGGGCCGTGTTTCGGACGCGGCGGGGGGAGATTTCGGTGCATGTGGAGACGGTGGAGTTGCTTGCAAAGTCTCTGTTGCCATTGCCGGAGAAGTTTCATGGGCTCACGAATCAGGAACTGCGATATCGGCAGAGGTACGTGGATTTGATTATGAATCCGGATGTGCGGCGGACCTTTGAGATTCGGACGAAGGTGATTAAGACGATCCGGGCGTTTTTGGATGATTTGGGGTACTTAGAGGTGGAGACGCCGGTGCTGAATACCGTGTCTGGCGGGGCGACAGCGCGGCCGTTTACGACGAAGCACAATGCCTTGGGACTTGATATGTTTATGCGCATTGCGACAGAACTGCATTTGAAGCGGCTTGTTGTGGGCGGGATTGAGCGGGTTTATGAGATCGGGCGGCTGTTTCGGAATGAGGGGATCAGCACGCGGCATAATCCGGAGTTTACGACAGTTGAGTTTTATGAGGCTTATGCCGATTATAACGATATGATGGATCGGACTGAGGGGATTTTCGCGAAGGCGGCTCTGGACATTCTGGGGACGACGGAGATTTCCTATCAGGGTGAGCCTGTGAGTTTGGCGGCGCCGTTTGCGCGGATTACGATGGCTGAGGCTGTGAAGATACACACTGGCCTCGATTTTATGGCGATGACGACGGATGCTGAGGCTGTGGAAGCCGCGAAGAGTATCGGCGTGACCTTACCGAAGGAGCGGACTTGGGGGTCTATCCTCTATGAGTGCTTCGATCAGCGGGCGGAGGCGAAACTCATTCAGCCTACTTTTATTACGGATCATCCGGTGGAGGTTTCGCCTTTGGCGAAGCGGTGTCCGAGTGATCCGAGGCTCACGGAGCGGTTTGAGTTGTTTATCACGGGGCGCGAGATGGCGAACGCGTTTTCGGAGCTGAATGATCCCATCGACCAGAAGCAGCGGTTCCAGCGGCAGATGGACATGCGGGCGGCTGGGGATGAAGAGGCTTCTATGATGGATGAGGACTTCATCACGGCCCTTGAGTATGGATTGCCGCCGACGGGCGGATGCGGGATCGGGATTGACCGGATGGTGATGCTGCTGACAGACAGCGCTTCGATCCGGGATGTCATTTTCTTCCCGACGATGAAGCCGGAACAGAATTAACAGTCGCGGTCCCGGGGCTGACGCTTTGCGTCGGCCCCGTCGTGATTTGAATGAGGGTATCAAGATGCAAGAGATTACGAGCCGGAAGAATCCGCTGGTGCAGCATTTGAAGCAGTTGGGGACTGACCGGGCTTATCGAGAGGCGACGGGTGAGTTTCTTTGCGATGGGCTGAAGTTGTATGAAGAGGCGGTTCAGTCGGGCGCAGAGATTACACTTTTGGCCGCCAGCCGTAGGGAACTTTTGGATGGGGTTTCACGTCAAGCGATTTTAGTGCCGGAGGACGTGTTAGCCTCTATTTCGCCGATGAAGACGCCGCAGCCTTTGCTGTTTGCCTGCAAGAAGCCGGATCAGGCCTTGGCCGAGCGTCCGAGGCGGGTGTTGGTGTTGGATGGGGTGCAGGATCCGGGGAATGTGGGGACTTTGCTTCGGTCGGCGCGGGCGTTTTCGGTGGATCAGGTGATTTTGGTCGGGGCTTGTGCGGATTTGTATCATCCGCGGACGGTTCGGGCGGCGATGGGGGCTTTGTTTCGGCAGCGGGTTGTGCAGCTGTCGGTTGACGAAATGTTAGATTATGTAAACTTGAATGATCTAGCTCTGTTGGGAGCGGATTTGGCGGAGGATAGTTTGGATCTCAGGGGGACTTTGCCGGGGCGGATGGCGGTTGTCATTGGCAGCGAGGGGCAGGGGCTGAGTGAGACGGTGCGGTCGGTTTGTTATGGGACGGTGCGGATTCCGATGGAAGAGACGTCGGAGTCTTTGAATGCCGGGGTTGCGGGATCTATCTTGCTTTGGGAGATGTATCGACGACAGGAGGAGTGTTGATATGGCGGAGCTGAAGTATTGGATTTGGATGAATGAACTGGGGATCAATCCGGTGTATGCGCGGCAGGTGCTTGACCATTTTGGCGGGCCGCAGGAGGTCTTCTTTGCTGAGCGGGAGGATTTCAAGGGGATCCCGGGTCTTGGTCGGCAGGATGTTGACGCGCTTGCGAATAAGCGGGTTGACCATGTGTATCGGATTCAGGATGATATGCAGGCGCTTGGTGGGCGGATATTGACGCAGCAGGATGCGGAGTATCCACAGCGGCTGCGGAATATTGCGGATGCGCCTTTGGCGCTTTATGTGAGAGGGCGGCTGCCGGTGGTGGATGATGAGGCGGCGGTTGTGATTGCGGGGACGCGGAAGTGTTCGCCGTATGGCTTGTCCGCGGCGGCGCGGATTGCCGGGGAGATTACGCGGCATGGTGGGCTTGTGGTATCGGGGCTGGCCCTCGGTGTAGACGCGGCTGCGGCGAAAGGTGCGCTCCGAGAAGGCGGGCCGGTGATTGGGGTGCTCGGCTGCGGGCTTGAGCGGGTGTATCCGGCGGAGAACGTGGCTTTGTTTGAGGCGGTTTTGGAGAATGGGGCGATTGTGAGTGAATATCCGCCGGGGATGGAGCCTTTGCCGCGGAATTTTCCACGACGGAATCGGATCATGACGGGGCTTAGTCTTGCGTTAGTCGCGGTGGAGATTCCGGATGAGAAGAGCGGCGTGATGCATTCGGTGAACCATGCGATTGAGCAGGGGCGGGATGTGTTTATGGTGCCTGCGAATATTGACGCGCCGACGAGCCAAGCCTCAAATGCGTTGATTGCGGATGGGTTTCAGTCGGCTTCTTCGGGATGGCAGGTTTTGCGGGATTACGCGAAGCAGTTTCCGAAGCTGCGGGAGGAAATTAAGCCGGAGCGGCGGGTAGAGCGTCCGGTTCCGGATATGGCTGTGGCGAAGGAAACGCCCCAGCATTCGACGAAAAAAGTGGTTGACAAGGGGAATAAAGAAGTCTATATTGACCTAGAAGAAATTCTCAAGGATCGCAGTGAGGCGGAGCGAGCGGTTTTGCGCTGTTTGGGCGAGGAGCCGGTGCATGTGGACGCGATTATCGCGGAGACTGGATTGCCGGTGCAGAAGGTGAGCGTTTGCCTGACGACCTTGGGGATTGGGGACTACATTAGAGAGCATCCGGGGAAGCGGTATTCCCTGCACCCGAAGATCAAGAGACAGAGATAAAGGAGTTCAGATAGATGGCGAAAGCGAAGCAGAGTTTGGTCATCGTCGAGTCGCCGGCGAAGGCGAAGACGATTGGGAAATATTTGGGGGATGGGTTTAAGGTCAAGGCATCCATGGGGCATCTGCGGGATTTGCCGAAGAAGACGATGGGTGTGGACATTGACCACGGGTTTACGCCGGAGTATGTGCCTTCGGAAGATAGAGCGGATATTATTCGGGAACTGAAAACTGCGGCGAAGAGCAGTGATCTTGTCTATCTCGCGACTGACCCGGATCGGGAGGGTGAGGCGATTAGTTGGCATTTGAAGGAGCTTTTGGGGCTGGATGATGCGAACAGTTATCGGGTGACGTTTAATGAGATTACGAAGAAGGTAATCCAAGAGAGTATTCAGAACCCGCGGCGGATTGACCAGGATTTGGTGGATTCGCAGCAGGCGCGGCGGATCCTCGATCGGATTGTGGGTTATAAGCTGTCTCCCCTGCTTTGGACGAAGATTCGGCGGGGGCTTTCGGCTGGGCGGGTGCAGAGCGTGGCGACGCGGATGGTGGTTGAGCGCGAAGAGGAGATCACGGCGTTCAAACCGGAGGAATATTGGCATCTGGATGTGACCTTGGACCGGATCGGCAAGGCCGGGAGCTTTAAGGCGCGGTTTCATGGGGATACGGAGAAGAAGCGGGAACTGACCAGCGCGGCTGAGGTGCAGGTGGTTGTCGATGCGGTGAAAGTCGCGCCGTTTGCCATTGACGCGGTGAAGCGGCGGGATCAGTATCGGTCGCCGGCGCCGCCGTTTATTACGTCTACGTTGCAACAGGAGGCTTCGCGGAAGCTTGGGATGACGACGCGGCGCACGATGAGTGTGGCGCAGCAGCTTTATGAAGGCATTGAGATCACCGGCGAGGGCGCGGTGGGTTTGATTACTTATATGCGTACGGATTCGCTCCGGATTAGTGATGAGGCGAAGGCGGACGCGAAGCGGTTTATTGAGGGGCGGTATGGGAAGGATTACCGGCCGGATACGCCGCGTGTGTTCAAGGGGAAAAACGCGGCGCAGGACGCGCATGAGGCGATTCGTCCGAGTGATGTGAACCTGACGCCGGAGGATTTGAAGAAGGATTTGAGTCCGGAGCAATATCGGCTGTATCGGCTGATTTGGAGCCGGTTTTTGGCGAGCCAGATGTCGGACGCGATTTATGACAGCGTGACGATAGACGCGGTGAGCGCGGGCTATGTGTTTCGGGCGAACCATTCGGCGGTGAAGTTTGCCGGGTTCTCGGCTGTGTATGAAGAGGGCAAGGACGAGGAGAAAGAGGAGATTGGGTCGCCGCTTCCGGATTTGCGGGAGGGCGAAGAGGTTCGACTTGCCAATATCGCGGAGGAGCAGAAGTTTACGCAGCCGCCGGCGCGGTATACGGAGGCGTCTTTGGTGCGGGCGATGGAGGAGAAGGGGATTGGGCGGCCGAGTACGTATGCGCCGACGATTTCTACGATTATGGATCGGGAATATGTGGTGAAGGAAGGCAAGCATCTGCGGCCTACTTCGCTTGGGACTGTTGTTACGGGCCTGATGAAGGATAAGTTTGGCGACATTGTGGATATGACCTTTACCGCGCGGATGGAGGAGAGCCTCGATCAGATCGAGGAAGGTAAGCGCGAGTGGCGCGAGGTATTGGGCGAGTTTTATCAGCCGTTTTCGAAGGCTTTGGACGAGGCGGAGCAGAGTTTGGATGGACAGCGGATCCGGGTGCCGGATGAGCTTTCGGATGAGCTATGCGATAAGTGTGGGAAACAGATGGTGATTAAGTCCGGGCGGTTTGGGCGGTTTTTGGCTTGCCCGGGGTATCCGGAGTGCGACTTTACGAAGCCGATTGTGATTGAGATGCCGGGGAAATGCCCGAAGTGCGACACGCGGATTTTGAAGCGGACGAGCAAGCGTGGGTTTCCGTATTACGCCTGTGAGAAGGGCGCGGCTTGTGGGTTTATGACTTGGGATGTGCCTGTGGCGGAGAATTGTGCGGGTTGTGGGAAGACCTTGTTTAAGTTGTCGGGTAAAGGGTTCCGGAAGCCGTTTTGTATTAACGAGACTTGTGAGTTTTTCTTGCCGGAGGATAAGCGGGGGTATAAGAAGAAGCCTGCCGAGGGTGAGAATGCTGAGGGCGGGGCGTCTGCCGGGGATGAGAAGGCGGCGGTGAAGAAACCGACGGCAAAAAAAACGGCGACAGCCAAGAAAACGACAGCGGCGAAGAAACCTGCCGCTAAGAAATCTACGGCGAAGAAGACCACTGCGAAAAAGCCAGCCGCGAAGAAGAGCACGACGAAGAAGACGGGCCAATGATGAGGTCTGTCACGGTGGTGGGCGCGGGGCTGGCGGGTTGCGAGGCGGCTTGGCAGTTGGCGGAGCGCGGTATTTATGTAAACTTAATTGAGATGAAGCCGGGAAAACGGAGTGAGGCGCATGAGCGGTCGGATTTTGCCGAGCTTGTGTGTTCGAACTCTCTGCGGTCGGATCGCTTGGAGAATGCTGTGGGGCTGTTGAAGGCGGAGATGCGGCTTTTGAACAGCGTCATTTTGCGGGCGGCGGATGAGACACGGGTCGAGGCGGGCGGTGCGCTTGCGGTGGATCGGGCGGGGTTTTCGGAGGCTGTGACGCGGTTGATTTGTGGGCATCCGATGATCTCTGTGGAATCTCGGGAAGTGACGGAGATTCCGGAGGGGGATGTGATTATTGCCACCGGGCCGTTGACGTCTGACGCGATGGCGGGGGCGATTGGTGGGCTGGTGGATAGCGGGTTTCTGCATTTCTACGATGCGGCGGCGCCGATTGTTAGTTTGGAGAGCGTGGATATGGATCGGGCGTTTTATGCGTCGCGGTATGGCAAGGGTGATCCGGATTATGTCAACTGCGGCATGAATGAGGCGGAATATCGGGCGTTTTATGAGGCTTTGATTTCGGCTCAGGAGGCCAAGGTGCATGGGTTTGAGCAGGATAAGGTGTTTGAGGGCTGCATGCCGGTTGAGGTGATGGCGCGGCGCGGGATTGATACCTTGCGGTTTGGGCCGTTGAAACCGGTGGGCTTGGATCATCCGGAGACGGGTGAGAGATATTACGCGGTTGTTCAGCTGCGGCGGGATAATGCGGCGGGGACGATGTATAATTTGGTGGGATTTCAGACGCATTTGACCTTCCCGGAACAGAAGCGGGTGTTTTCTATGATTCCGGCATTACGGAACGCGGAGTTTTTGCGGTATGGGGTGATGCATCGGAATACGTATTTGGATTCGCCGCGGCTGTTGGATCGGTATTATCGGATGCGGCGGGAGCCGCGGATTCGGTTTGCGGGGCAGATTACGGGCGTTGAGGGCTACGTGGAGTCGGCGGCTTCGGGCTTGTTGGCTGGGGTGGAGTTGGCGCGGGAATTGCGCGGCGAGCCGTCGGTTGATTTTCCGAGGACGACGGCGATTGGGGCGTTGGCGCTGTATGTGAGTGATGCGTCGGTCGGGGAGTTTCAGCCGATGAATGTGAATTTTGGGATCATTGATCCTCTGGGCTATAAGGTCAAGGGGAAGGCGAATAAGAATGCGGAGATTGCGGCGCGGGCGTTGGACGTGATTGAACGGTTGACATAATGCGTGAGATTGAGAGAGGGGCGACGGAGATGAGAATTATCGTAGACGCTATGGGTGGGGATTTTGCGCCGGGGGCGGCTGTTGAAGGGGCTTTGATGGCGGTGAAGGCGTTTGGGGTGGATGTGACCTTGGTGGGTCGGGAGGCGGAGATTTTGGCTGTGCTGGCGAAGCAGGGTCATAAGGTGCCGCCGAAGGGCATTGAAATCGTTGATACTGC
>Ga0131853_10001078_pt1 | contig 49612 bp, 35 predicted proteins | sample TergutLab28metaG_FD_92764 | JGI IMG/M metagenome (GOLD analysis project Ga0131853, IMG submission 92764) | Labiotermes labralis P1 segment gut microbial communities from Petit-Saut dam, French Guiana - Lab288 P1 (version 2) (version 2) | ecosystem: Host-associated > Arthropoda: Insects >...
CACGTATGCACATTCCATGAATTATTTATGCCGTCCCGGGTAAAAGACGCCTCATCTGTGAATAAAATGACGCTTAACAGTTCGGGATGTGCTGTTATCCAGCAGCACAAATCCATATGTTGAGCATGGTCGCCTGGTTCCAGATGTTGTACCCTTTGATCATTGTAAGGATATAAATCTTCCTCATGTAAAGTTCGCCACACCTGCATACGTGATACGCCAATGCGAGAGGCCATTCTACGAGTGGACAGACGTGGACTTCTCTGAACCATCTCAAGAATGTTCTCTCATGTGTTAATCGTTCGTACCACCTCCCTCTCAGACCGCACAGCAACACTTGGAAGACAGCCAGTATCACGCAATGTCAGGTTAATACTAGTAAAAACACCTCTAGACGGAATCCTTTGGTTGGGAAAACGCCTTTGGTGTTCTTCAACAGCGGCACGTGCATTGCCGTTGCAAAATCCATACACAAAATGCGTGTCACACTATTCCACGTGGGAAAACACAAAAGGCATATTTGCAACTCTGTACAAACAACTAACCATCACGCAGGCGCAGTTAACACTGCATTCCAATCTCAAGGACATAAGCACTGTCGCACGATGCATCAGCTGTGCAGGTTGCAGTATTTGGAACTGCAAGAAGCCCCCAATTTTCTCTGGCCATTATCAACTTTGGGTATAGGTGTTTTGGGTTATATCAGTATACTTTAACATAAGGAACACTCTCCCGAAGTCTGGCACATTCCTCCTGGGACACCCTGTATATTTCACATGGCATCACCAGTTAAGCATGTTGATTCACCTATCTCCGTCTCAATTCAGCCTTTTCTGTAAGTAAATTGTAGTACATGAATTCAGCCTAGGACGTTATGTATTAATACTTCATTGAAGTAGATATTATTTTGTATGAACTGAACATAATCCATTTTTAAGTAACGAACAAAATAATCTAAGTAACAGGCCTAATTCTTGTAAATTAGTAGTTATGGATTTCCTGAGTTAGGTTGTGTTTAATGATTTATGATTTACTTTATGACCCATTCTTGAAATCACACCCCCATTGGTCTTCAGGTACTTGAATACACGAAAGGTGAGTAAAGTTTAATACTCATGTCTTAATTTTTGTTGGTGGAAACTGTATAAAATGAGACTTTTATGATACAGGTAATCCAAAGATAAAACCCCCAAAGTGAACCAAAAATGTCTCCTTGATATTCTCTAACTCACATATTTTAATCCTCTACACACACCTAATTTTACATAGGATAACCTCGGGAGATGTTGTAACGACACTTCAGCTATTTCCTTCATCTAATATTTGTAGTATTATTTGTTACTGTGTATTTTAAATTGACATGGGAAGTGCTGTCACATCTTACATAAAACTGCTTCTTTGCTTCTCCATGTCTGTAGTTCTACATTCTGTGTTCATTACCAGAAGAATGCAGTACTCATCTTTCCTTTTCCCCACGTCAGATGTGTTCCTGTTTCAGAGTAACAAGAGCAGCAGCAGCAGCTGCAATAATAATAATAATAATAATCATGTGAGTACATTACCAAAGAGGTTGACAATTGTCTTGTCACTTTATTATTTAACAGGTTATTCAAACTACAGTTGACACCACCTCCCTCCTACATCTGACCCTCCACATCTCTCTTTATCTGTCATGAATTCCATTGGGTCATAGGCCATGTACTTTTTATTACAAGATTTTTTAAAATGAGCTTGTACATGTATTATTTCATCATCTCAGCGTCTTTTCCCAAACCTGAGTTAGAATGCAGTAAGTTGTTCTCCTGGGTCATCACCTTTGCAGTGGTAGTTTCTGTGTTTCAAAATATACGTCTTTATGTTGTGTTTGGTGGGGTATAGAAGCTTGTGGGCTTATGTTGACACAGCAGATTTCAGTATGTACATTCTTCAGGGTAGTTTCTCTCTACTGCTGTACATATCTGCCAGTGGCCATACCACTGCTGAGGGGCCCCTGCAGGCCATTGCGTGTGACAACTTGAAATTTTGCTACCTGCTTCCCTGAAAAGGGAATTTTAATCTTGAGAAGAGGTAAAGATGAAGACATGCTGCTAGTTGAGGAGAGTGTGGAGATAGTGGAAGATAAGTTGTAACACCCTTTGACAGAAAGGTACTTAATACAAAACGAGAATGTTGGACAGCTGCAATGTTGTTATGGAGTAGCCATTTTTTGTAGTCCATCAGATTAGGAAATTTAAGGAATATAACTTTTTACAGACTGAAGAATATTTGTATGCACTATCTTTTTGGCTTTATGCTTTTCGGGAATTAACTCATGAACATTGCCCTCCCAACCAAAGAATGCCTTTCACATCGTTTTTGCCTCTGAGCAATGTGCTCAAAATTTTTGCTTCCTGGGTGCCAAGGGTAAGTTTCAGTATGGTCCTCGATATTTGTAATATGAATTGAGAAGAAAGTCTGTATTTTGGTGTTTGTGGAGACTGTTCAGATTGCCATTATCACTGCTGACTGTCATCTATGTGTGTGTTAATGATGGATCATGTCACCCATTCTGTGTGAAGTTTTATGGAACATTGTGTCCTCTCACTCAATGCATGTTAAGTGTCAACATTTGTATTGGTGTTGCACATCCCCTATAACACATCCAAGATTTTTGCTCCACCATACAACACCTGTCTGCTGTCCTTTCAAAAACTGGTAATTATTATTTCCCCCTTACAATCTACTGCAGGCTTTCCCTTTTGCAGGTCTTTCTTCAGTGAGGGTTGGCTGTCCTTGAAATGCCCAAACAGTATGTACACTGTAGCCCAACCTCTGGCTTTGTCCCTGTATGTTTATAAGAACCTCTGGCATAATTGTACATAAAATTTGATATTTACACACTCTGTAAATAATTCTGTCCTGGTGCACCAAACTCCAGGAAAAACAGCTTTTGCCAGCCAGAAGAGACCTTGGTGCCAGTCATGCTCCTATTGTATTCAGTTCTCCACAGGCATGAAGATGCACATATGTATAGTGTTGTTCGATTTACAGACTGTCTTTCTTTGTAGCTTAGTAAAGAATGGTAATACCTTCTTACACAAAGGTTAGCCATACCATCGCAGTAAACTTCAAGTGCCTGTTTCAGAACATACACATCTAGATCTTGCTGGTGATGTAAAAATGCACTAGGTAACACCGTCACAGTAAGTACTACATAGTCAAGGTAGCTTTATACTTGTTTATTTATTGCTTTTAGTTTTTTAAATTGTAGATATCCATGAACTTAACATTTATGGAATCCTTTGTATGAAATGGACAACAGTATGATGTTTCAATTACACATCACTGAATACAGCTTTTGATGTTGGAAATTGTTAGTCTCCTGTTACATTCAACTGCCTAGCGTTGGAGGTTGTTATTCTCTTATTATATTCTGCTGTCTAATGTTGAAGATTATTACTCTCCCATTATATTCTGCCGCCTACTGTTGGAGATTCCCGTTATATTCTGCTACCTAATGTTGGTGCTTGTTAGTCTTCCATTATATGCTGCTTCCTAATGTTGGAGTTTGTCAGTTTCCTGTTGTATTCTGCTACATGATGTTAGATATTATCAGTCTGCTGTTGTATTGTGCTGTCTGATGTTTGAGATTGGTAGTCTCCTGCTACATTCTCTTTTCTGGTGTTTGGACCTGGTCTGTCTAATGGAACTGTGGCAAATTGCATATTAACAAAAATTCAGACCTGCTAGATGAGGGATGAAACATTATAAGTGTGTTTGGTAACAGGATGGAGGCAGTGACCCCTTGCATGACTCTTCTCAACGCAGCAGCCAGGAGGACTTGAGGTGGCCAGGAGAAGTACAACCCTGGAGTAGTTCTGACAGTGACACATCATCACGTCTGCGCTCAAACATGCTGCTGCATGCCTCTGATAACGGCCAGCTCAGGTAACTTCTGTGTGAATCAATTATATCTCAACTGGAGACTCATAATGCACTAGTGAGCTATGAACAGTTGCCTTAAGGGACTCACAAGAAACCACTGAAACTAAAGAATTGCCAGTTCCCTGGCTGAGATTCAAACTGTGAACCTTTCAAATACAAGTCTTTATTGTTATTGCTACACAAGTATGCTTGGTATATTCTGTAGTTTTATCACATTAGTTGCATTTGCTGTGATAAGTAGTGCACAAGCAAAAGTTTTGATTTGTTTAAAGTATCTTCTGAATTAATAAGATTAAGTTAACATTATCAAACACAGAAGCTGAAGTTGGAATTAATAATGATTTTACAGAACAAATTGGAAGAAACTCAGATGTGAGACAAGGTGACTTGCTAATGGCAACTTTATTTTGCTTGGTAATATACATGATAATGAGAAAATTTGATTTAAGGAGTAACATTAGTACCAGATCCAAACAAGTTAGTACTTATGCAAATGTCATCTTAATAACAGTAAGAACGAAAGAGCATTGAATGAAACATAAAATAAAAGCAGAAGCAGAAAAACTAGGTCTACTGATAACTGTAAATAAAACATTGTATATGAGCACAAAAAAAAAAAAAGGTAAAGCAAGGAAGCAGCTATAAGACCGATAATATTCAGCTTGAACAAGTTGATTCTTTGAAGTGCCTAGGTTCCATTTTAAACAATGACAATACAGGAGAAGAAGAAATAAAAGAAAGAATAGCAGTAGGGAATAAGGTATTTTATGCAGATAAAAAGATGATGTTTAGTAAATTACTAACAAGAAGTTTTAAAGTGCATGTCTATAGACGTTTGATAAGACCGGTAATCATGTATGGATGTGAGACCTAGGTACTGAAGGACATATGTGAACAATAATGAAAAGTGTTTGAAAGGAAAGTAATGAGGAAGGTATACAGCCCAGTAAAATATCAAGATGGGAGTTAGAGCATAAGAATTGATAAGGAAATTTGCTAGTCATACATACAGGTATAGTTTTATATATATATAAAAGCACAGAGAATAAGGATTGGTAAACAGAGATTAAGATGGGAGGATGATGTCAGAGTGGATCTGAGAAAAGTGAAGATTCAGAATTGGAGTAAGGTGACTGGCTAGAGTAGCATGGAAGAGAATTGTTGAGCAGGCCAAAACTCACAGAGTTGTAGTACAAAGAGAAGAAGTTGCAGCTGCTAAGCATTTGTAAAATATTATTTACACCTTTAACTGTGATGCTTCTTATGTACTTTTGGCTGAAGCTGGTGCCTTATTTCTCTCCTTAGGCCTATGCGTCTCCCAAAGGGTGAATCATTTGAGTGTCGTGACATGTTAAAAGCCAACTCTCTGCGTCTGTCAGTGTCGAAGTCATATAGTTTTGGGGGCTATCCAGTGGCTGTGCTTTCTCGGGGAGACAGTTGCACAAGCACTCACAGTGCTGGGGCCCGTCTGCTCACCAAGCAAGGTTCATTTTCAATTTTTATTACTGATGTACATATAATTTGTTTCTCTATTGCTGCATTACTTATGGACTAATACACTGTTTAGTATATTAAGACAAAGAACATGGTAATTGAGAGTCAGGATAGAGTTTTTTACAAGAAGGTGAATATCGAGAATTACTTTTTTGCTTTTATTTGCATCACTGTTTGTGTTGGTTTCAGGTCTTAAAATCAATCCTTTCATGTGTCTAAATATTTGTTATGCAACACAGAATTTTTAGAAGTGAAACTGTTGCCATGCAGAAGTGTTTTGACAGTAAAATATCTTGAACACAGTATGGTTTTCCATTCTGTTTTGCTTCTGTTATGGATAAAAGAATTTCAGTGGCTTATCATCTGTTTTTATTTACCCATAATAGAGAAAGGGCTTTGCTTTCAAAATTGCATCTCCATACTCCACGGATGTGAGGCATGTTATGTACGAATGTAATCCATCAGAGTGTGTGTGCACTGTCACACCTTTTTCTTTAGGCTGTTTTTGTTCTATATTGTTACTTTCATCTAGTCAAGGTACCCCATGCTTCATCCCATCATCCCAGTAGATCTATATGTATAATCAACCTTTGTATTCTGTTGTCTGTCCACTAAACAAGACCAGTCTACCATGATTTTGTTCCACAAATATTGCCTATCTTATCCTTCCTGTTTCACTACTTTCATTCTGAATAGAAACATCCTTCAGAATCTAGAGTATTTGAAGTAGTTTTATTGAAGAGTAATATGATCTTCGTTATTTTGAATATTCATGTTGATATTGCGAAATTGTCTTTTAGATTCTGGTAGTAGCATGTCTTCCCGTCTCAGTCCTTCCAGTTCTGGCTACAAGTCACAATCCCAACGCTCAGACACGACCACATCAGCCACACCTTCCCCAACTGCTACCCCTGTATCTCAGTTGAGCATCTCTAGCTCCACTCAACCTCAGGTGAGAAAGTGTCACTTTGGTTTATTTTTACAATAGGCATCTTTTGTGTGTGTCTTCATTTACTATAAAATTATGTTTCATTGTCTCTAGTATGTTAAATTATTTCTGCTGACAGAAATGAAAGGTAGGGCTGTTGCATTTCTGGCAGAGTGCATAGCACTTTGACTCCGTATATGATATGTATACACTTTTTCTTTTAAATAATCATCTCTGTTTAAATATTAATACCTCATGAATGACATATATATGCCATGCTCTCCTGAGTTCCTGCTTGTTTTATTTGGGTACAGAAATGTTTCTCGTATATCTATTAAAAGGCTTCTCTCACTTCTTTCAAGTTTTCTTGAAAGTTGCAAGAATATTTATACGTACATATGACAGTGCCTTCTTATGTGCATCTGAAATCTGATACAGTGAACCTCTGCAGTAACCTTTCTTATTTCATTTCAAATGTTGTCAGTTCATTTTGGAATTTCTGATAAAATTGTACTTTCTGTTGTCTTATGTGTAGTACAGGTATGTTTTTGCACCTATTGCTTCAAACAGCTTATTACTGAAGATTTGTCGTTTATATCTTTAGATGTCTAGTCATGGGGCACTGTCCCCACAACATACACTTGAGTCAAGTAGTCGTGAACAGAACCAGACTGTGATGTGGGCTGTGACCAGCATGGCTTCCGTTCCTCCTGGCAGTGTACTTATAAATCCTCAGGTGAGTTGCTTGGATGGGACATGAAGGGCATAAATCTTTCTATTTATTTCTGAGAAATGAGAAGACAGCAAATGAATATGCTTTAAATAGCTTTTGTTATCAGAGCTGTAAGGTTAGGAATCCAGATATTCAGTAGCTTGTAAGAGCAGAGGAATATTTATTTTATTATGTTGCATAATCAAAAAAATAAAAGCCCCTTTACTTTTCACATTCCATGTCTATATAGGAAACTTGACAGTGAACACTTCACTTCCAACGTGTTGAGAGGTAGCAACATGTTTAAAATTTGAAGCAAGATGGCAGGTAGGCTGAGTATAATTTTACCATACTCAGTGCATTTTCGTCAGATTCATTCTCTGTCTTTGGATATGCCACATGATGAACATGGTTGAGTGAATGAATGGTTGAAGAATTGGTCTTACCAATTAAAACCCTTAAAGGGCCTACCTAGTTTTTAAAAAAATATTGAAATAGCGTAGAGAAAATGTGAAAGATGATGGGCAGAATGGATGATTAAGATAGGCTGTAATTGGTGAGTAGGCCAAGAGGGTGAAAGAAGTGGGTCAGAGTAAATGAATGTTAAGTGAATGACATTTAAATGTGTCAAAGGAATTTTAATGTTATTCATTGTGTGCACTGCAACTAAATTTTTCATTTACAAAACAAGCATATGCATTAAATAAACTGCACTTATTCAGTTGAACACAACACAGGCTTATTTTGATTCAAATTATGCTTTTACATGTGTGGTAATATTTCATCCTGTACTTAGGCCATCCTCAGGCATGTCAGTACAAAAGTCTTATAAAGTATGTTGCACTAACACAACAGGATGGCTTCCATAAAGACAGCATATACACGTCTAATGGACACAACAGTAGAGTATCTTGTGTTTTCCTACATGTTTTGGCAACACTTCACCACCTTCAGGGAATCTATACACCAGTGTTTAAAACTTACTAAAGTATAATACATTACAATAGAAATACATATTATATCATAATAATATCTACAGCTGAATTAAAAAATGTAAAATCTCATAAAAGTGGCTAAAATTCTGTATGCTGGTAAATCATTGTGGATGTCAAATGAAATCTACCCATAATTGCATATGACATGCTGACAGACATGTGGAGGGATGGCTGTACTTGGCCTTTTTTATCATATGCATTCAATGCATGCCTTTTGTGCAACAAGTGCATAACATCTGAGAACTGCTACAGCAGTGAGTGTCAAGTGATAGAAAATATGGGCCTCATTGCAGTGAAATATTTTTGTTGAGTCAGTGCTATGTGTGACTTTAAATAGCTGAATCAGTATGTACCTAGTACTGCAGGTTTAAATGCATTTCAGCAGATCAAAAGCATCCATACATGCTTGTTAGCATCATCAGTTTCACTAGTCTGTTCCACCATCAGAATAGCCATGTTTTCACAAAATTGATTTTTTAAAAGATTACTGGATCTAAAAACATTGTTTGAGTGGAATTTTGTTGTATATTTATTTTGATATATATGTTAATAAAATAAATGATTGTATGATTACTGTCAAATTCATAGTTGCTGTAAATGGCGTGATTTCATTATGTTGCCATCTGGTGATGGTTAAAGGGTGAAATAGTTTGCCACTGGGCTAATATGACTTCGTATTTGACAGACTGGGCAGCCATACATAAATTCTGATGGCACAGTGTACCGTTATGATCCAGCCAATCCTCCAAAGGTTGTAACAGATGAAGATAGTGAGGCTGGAAGTGGTGGTTGTGGTACTAGCAGTCACCACAAGAATGCAGGCAGCTCTGAGCAGACACAACTACCAGCACAGCAACAGACTTGTCAAAACCAGAAGTGTGCGTAACATACAATTTAGTTTGCCTTAGCAAAATCCCACTGCATGACATCAGTCCATATTTCATATTCTATCCTGACCATGCCTTCTTGGTGAATGAAGCAGATAGAATGATGTTCAGCCATGTTACGGTTTATGTTAGGTAATCAATCCCAAAACTAATGTACGAAGGTTATTCAGAAAGTAAGGGCTGGTTGGGGGGGGGAGGGGTATTTTAAACAGACTTTCTTATAGCCAAAAAGTAACTGGTGTCATACATTATTTTCCTACCTAGTCACTAACAGAATTGAGGCACTTATCATAGCAGGACACCAACATTTGTATCCCACATCATAGAAGTGTGTGTGTTCAGTCAGTTTGCCACTGTTTATTTGAGCTCCTCGCTGTCTATGAAGTTCAGCCATGCCAGGAAACTTTTGAGGTGGAGGAACAAGTGAAAGTCACTAAGCACCAAGTCTTGACTGTATAGCAGATGGTTGAACAGTTCCCACTGGAATTGCTTGTGCAGCTGGTTTTGTGCACAGCAGTGTGGGGTTGCACATTGTCATGTAGCAACATGACACCTGAAGACAGTAGGCCATGCCATCTGTTTTGAATTGCCCTTCTTAATTGTTTTAACGTCTCATGGTACACTTTCCAATGTGACTGGTGCTCTTAGATTCATACTGCCACCAGCTGAACACCTTTTCTGTCCCAAAAAACAGTAGCATTTAGCTTTCTGCCACAAAAAGTTTGTTTGAATTTGTGGTTTTGACAAACCACTATGCTTCCAAACCATGGATTTGTTTTCTCGTTTCAACATTGCTGTAAGAAATCCAGGTCTCGTCACCAGACAATATGTGATCTAGGAGTTTCTGCACTTTGTTGTTATATTGCTGAAGTGCTGAAGGAATCTTAATGATGTCGCGTGTTTTTTTTTTTAATCCATTAACACTGTGGGCACCCATCTTGCACAGATTTCATGGTAGTGCAGCCTTTCTGCCACAATTTCATAGAGTAATGTATGTAAAATTAGTGGACAACAGGTCAGTAACTCTGAAATTGTGAACCGCCGATTTTCATGAATTTTGTTGTTGACATTTTCAAAAAGGTCGTCATTCTAGATGGTTGGGCGGCCACTGTGATCATCCCGCATGTTTGGCCATCCTTGAATTGCCTAACCCACTACCGCACTCTCCCCTCACTCATTACACTTGGCCTGTAAGCACCACACAATTGCTGTTGAATTTTGGCTGTAGTAAGAATTTTTGCATTTGAAAACTGTAGTACTGCATGGATGTCACAACTCATGGGAATATCGTTTAGCCGTTCATCTTAAACAGATGTAATAGGACACACAGCAGCAAGCGATTGAAACTATGATGTCTGGCTTCACAATGAACTACTTAAACTCAATGCGCATGCCTGCATTCAATCCCATGACTCCTATGGCTACTGTGTGCAATCAGCCTTTACTTTCTGAATGCGCCTCATACATACATGAGCAGTTTAAAGACAAAGTGTGGAGAAATATGCAAGTGACATGTAGTAATATTTGCATTTATACTTCTCATGCAGTTGCTAGTGTGTCTTCATTGTTACTAGGACATAACATATCTTTACTTTTGGCATTGAGTCCAACATTTTTTCAAACAGATGGTCTTCTATTACTGACTAAGACATTCTCACTGTTACTAATGTGACACTAACCGCAGTTTGACTATCCTTAGATCCTGATTACAATCGCAGTCTTCTGTTAATTCTGTAAGAATGTCCTAACATAATCATCACTTTGTACTCTGTCTTACAAAAGCATGACTAATATGATATTTCATATTCATGTATTTGTTCTTAAACATCATCATCTTGTAAAACTTCAGTACTAGCAAGTGGTACAAAAGAGTTCCATCCATAAAACAGATGGTATCAATTGCTGCGAATAATTTTGAGTCTTGATGCATATCAGGGTACATTCCTTCAGTACTTAATAATGTGTGACACCACTGGGAGAATTTATTAATGTTGTTACACCTCTTTTGTTCATATGTATTATTTAAATTTCAGGTAAGTTAAACATTATGTTACATTAGAGGTGAATTATTCTTTGTTGCAGCTCATGCCACCACCACATCCACTTTACAGTCAAAAACCGTGTGTTCAACACATGTGACAACTGCTACCTCCCCGTCCCTCCCATTATCACCTCCACCTATGCCATTGTCAAACTCACAACCTCACTCAAACTCCACATTAGTCAACACACAACCTACCTCGCAGATCCCCACTGCACCTCAACAACCTGTTCTCACAATCTGTCACTCCAGTCAGTGTTCTTATATGTCAAACCCTGCTGCTCCTCCTACAGAACCAGTACAACCACAGCAACACCTCGGAACCGTCCCGATGGCCTCCATACCAATATGCCCACAACTAACAAATCCTAACAGTACTGTAGTGAATGCTCAGACACCAGCATATTCTCAGCAGCAGTTTATGCCAGCATTGCAACATCAACAGTCAGAAGTGATGTTTAGTAATCATATGCCAGCTGCAGCACAATCTCAACAGCCAGCGCCACCTCAGATGGTATTTGCTGGCTACAACATGGTTGCAGTGCCACCTGCCGCCACTGGTACTTCTGCCATAGCTGCTGCCACAGCAGGATATGAACAGAGGCATTCAGTAAGTTACATATAAGCTCTCTTTGTATGCTGGATTATTCCAGAGGTTAGAAATGGTAAACCGAAATTCAGAGAGAAAGAAGAGCCACAGTGCGTGTAGGTCACATGGTTTGTTTAAAAGCTTCATTTAAAAAATGGGGTTTATATCTGCGAATAGTGTAATAGTGTGGTTCCACACATTGAGTTCCACAAAACAACGTAAGTATATGTCATATGCCCATTTAGTGTTCATGGCTCTTATATTGCCAGTAGTATGTGTGTGTGTGTTTGTGTGTTGTGAGGCCAAAACAAATGCAACTTACTTCCAGAATTAACCAGCCTATTTTACAATATTGTGTACTGAGACTTCAGATTGTTACAACAGGGTTTGGAAATGTATACAGGAATTACATCAAAACACCATGATTGACTTTTGAACTGAAAAATATCATTTATAATAATTATATATGGAAACATCTGTCCATTATTTGTAAAAGGATTGTGGGGGGGACAATAAACATGGGAAAATGATAGTTGCAGGAAAGCATTAAATGTGTCAGAAACATGAAAATATGAAAATTATACATTTTCCACATAGGCCTACAAAAATAATCAGCAAACAAACAGTTATTTTAATAACTGTCTACAGATCACTTTTTAGGCATTCTTGATGAAGCAGAAAAGAATGCCTTACATGGAGATCATATCCATCCATACATCTATCTATTTATCTGTCCATAACCAAGTATCAGTGACTAAACCATCTGTTGGATTTTCCTGAAATTTGGTTTGTCATTTGTTTATAGAAAGTTATTAATCACACTTGAGTTTGTAAAAATCTGGACAGTGAAAGGCATACTTCACTGGGCATAAATGAAATTTAGCCTTTATTTTGTACGTTTAGCATCTGATTTTGACATTTTGAGAAAATATCCACAAAAATTGATTGATTGATTGATTGGTTTGAGTTTTGTGATAATTGGCACAGTGAAAGCCACACTTTACTTAGTGTCATAAATGAATTCACATCTGTTCTGTCCACATATATTGTCAAATTGAATAGTGACAATTGGCTGTGTGTACAGGATGGGGGCAGTATGGCAGTGTCTGACCTGAGCAGTTACTTCATGGGGCTGGGCCTTATGTCATCAGATCAGCGTGGTGGTGGTAGTGGTTGTAGTGTTGGTGGTGGTGGTAGTGGTGGTGGTGTTGGTGGTGTTCGTGGTAATGGTGGTGACAGCTCTGGTAGTCAACAGCAAGCACAGCCCACGGCAGCAGGGAGTGTGATGCCTGCCCCTCCTACGCTACATTCTAACAATTATCAGTCACATCTCCCTGCCCCAGCTGCATATTGGCAGCCACAGCAACAGCCTAATCCTATTCAGGTAACAGTAAAATAAACAAATAGTTTCACATACATGGCACAAAATTTCTTACATCTGTTAACAGTTTTTCATGACCATAATGCAGTGAACCATTGGTCATCCAACATTTGATCAATTGGCCCCTGCCTTAACTGACCTGCCCTTCCAAACATCCAGAGCAACTATTGGAGAACAATTCTGCATTATATTTTTTTAAGAACTTTAACATTTAGGTGGTATATTACACTGTATTTTTGTGGGAGCCAGTAATGTAGCCTGCAGGACTACACTTGCAACATGATGACACTCCAGTTGGAGTAGGTTTATCTGACACAGGTTGAAGTGTTATGTGGTGGAAGCTCCCAACGCATATTTAGGCCTTATAAAGGTATTTTTAAACTTATGTCCCATATGTGCATTTTTTTATGCTAAAACAGTACATAAGTTTGGTTATTTGGTTTCCTCACCGCACTTCTATAGGCTAGGAAGTGTATTTCAGTCAATTGACTTGTCAGCTTTTCTGACCTAACCTTCCACCCCGTCCCCCACCATTAGATCAAATAACTGAGGGTTCAGTGTATGGAGGACCTGCAATCAGGAATATGTGCCTGTGCAAGATAAATGTAATGAGGGAGAATATACAAGGCTGCCATAATACAGAATTCATTGTAGTAATTTTGCACACAACTTTTCTTTAGTTTGACTGTTTTGTTAATGTATGTTATAGTGGGATTTCATTGATAGTGCAAATTAATACAGTTGTTAGCATTCTGAAATCTAGAGACAGATGTTAAAAGGTAAATGATAGTTTGTGTTCATATTACTGAGATAGTGCAGTGTGAAGTGTGTTGGATAGATTATAAACAGAAAGTGATTTGGGAGTAAACATATCATCATAATCATCATCATCACCATCAGGCCTTATTATTTTCACTTGTGTAATTTCTCCTGTGACAGCACATTTTACCCCATCTCTTTCCATCCACAAACATTGTTCTCCCTGGTGGTTGTTTAATCATTACCTTAATTTTCAATAATTAAAGGAATTCTATTTTGAGGGTGTATGTAACACATATCCATACCTCTGTATCCTTAATATAATCAGCTTTTCTTACAGTGTTTATATTTTAAGATTCTGATGAAGCTCACATGATCTTTCCCATCATTTTCCTGGATATGCTGAGTGAAAAAATGGAGAATTCTAAGTCAGGACAGCCATTTCCTTTCAGGAATGTGAACCAGGTACGTTCACAGCCTGGACAGAAATGTTACCTAACCTTTGCATTACTTATATAAACACTTCTTGATAGCTATACCAGAGCTTCTACACCTAAGAGAGGTGGCAGCTTCTAAATGTTTTTACTGATTAGCAAGAATGTTGTGAATCTTGCTGTCTGAGGTATGCTTTAAATTTAAATAAATGTCCGTGACTACCTGTGCCAAATGTCCCAGGTGTATTAGCTGTAAGAGTTGAGCGCAAAATGTGTGTCTGCTTGCTCTTCCTTATCCTCACATCTAAAATATGTAAATGGTGGTTTGTAGAGCAAAGTCTGCCTATGCTTCGATAGTAACAATAATTTATGTCACAATGAAAAGCCTCTACATTGCGCTGGACTGGTTGACCATATTCATACAATGCAATGTAAGTGTAGATGCAGTGACAAAACTGCCGGGGATGAGTCATGCTGCGCCTGATTAACTTGCCAAGTCTATTTTTTCCACTTAAAAAAAAAGCCCACTGTATGTACTACATTGTATATTATTTTCAGGTGAGACATCCCCATTGTGTTGTATAGAATTATAAATATAAATAATACATAATCAAAATGATTTTATTTAGGTGTATTTCGTACATTGTTTTGTTCAAAGACATCTTTCAGCTCTAGTTATGAGCCATCAACCTGGAGATGGCCATAAATAGAGCCATGTCGAACGAAACAATGTAAGAAATATACCTTAATAAAATCATTAATTGAGTTGTGTTTGACTATATATTGTTTATATGTATAATACGTTGTGTATTCTTTAAACCATATAACATGTCTTCTTTCTGTTGGATTTTCAGGCCTGTCACAGATGTCATATCAACTTAGCAGTATTTGCGAGTAATATTTTGTGAATTTATCTTTTGTAGAGAAGCCTGCTTCTCCACATCTCTTAATCCACAGAAGGGTTTTTGATACTCCTGTCATTTAACTTTTTTTTTTTTTAGGTGCGTTTAACTTGTCTTGATTTGTTCATTGTTATATTTTTTAACATATCATTGATCAGTGACTTCTACCAGGAATAAATTAATTACAAGTGTAATTGTTGTTTATTTTGTGTGGTTTCTATGTTGGTGCTGTCAGCTTCTCAGACTGTGTAACTTTGAATGGTAGGGTGATTGGTATGAATGATGAATTGAAAATTATATCGAAGTAAGCAGGTGTAGCCTAACTGCAGTATTCTGGGATTTGCCCAGAGAAACCGAGGAGAACCACACTCAACCACAGCCTATATATCAGCCACTATTTGAATTGAGCATATCCCAAAATACAAGTCAGCATTACTGCTAGAACTGTATAGCTTGGTACTAAGACCTTTCATGTCCAGTACAATGCAGCAAGGAATTTCCTAGTTTGCAGGTGGCAGATGTTGGAGGTACACATGCAGTAAACTGCCCTGCAGGTGTGAGTGCTTTGATTTATTTATGTTTCTTAGGTACTAGCAAATCTTTCTTGTTGAATTTTAGTAAATCAGATTTGTGGTACCATCATACAAATGTTATGCTGTTCACTCAAATCTGTATTGTGACCAAATAAGTTTTTGTAATAATAATGCAGATCTGTATTCCAGAGGTGTCCACAAATATTCTAGGTTGGGTTGCCAGCTATTCTGACTGATGCATCTCACATTTTAGCAAAACATCACATCAGTGCATTTAATTATTTGACATTGCAGCATTCACAGCAGCAGCCACCACAGCAACCAACTCAACAGCCGTTACCAATGTATTTTGTGCCCCCAACTCTCCCTGCCCCCCCTCCACCTGGTCCACTGCTGAACATGTCCCCTCCACAACAGGCTAACTCCAGTAATTCAAATCCATCCACTGCAAGATACATGGCGGCGTACCCACCGTACCAGCAGGTCCCCACTGCCACTCAGCTGTGCCATTCCAGTGCTCCCAGTCTGCCACCTGCTGTTCCACAAGAGTCACATCAGGACAGAACACAACAGAGCATGGGGCACAATGGTATGTATGTTACATTCACAAATGAAAATTGATCATATTTCATTTGTCCGAGTGGCTTGAAGCTGTGGTTTGAAATTGATAAGTTCCACTGCAGGTTATTCTGTTCCTCCCTTCTGTCATAGTCATAGTTCAGTGAGTGCAACTTACAGTGTTGATCCTCCAGTTCTTCAAGTCCTGTCACTTGAATGTCTTGCCATTGTTGGATGTATGCAGGACAAGACGATGAAAGCTGGAGACATTAGAAACAAACATGTCAACATATTCTGTCTCTAGAACTGTTGGTGGATTTTGATAAGGTTTGTTATTGGTCCATTTTATTATATGAAGCATAAATTTACTTGAAGCTTTTGCAGTGACAGAATTCAATGATGTTTTATTGGGCAGATGCCCACATCAAGTTGTGGCATTTTTCTGAAATTTAGGGAACTAACTCCGCCCCCATCTTCAGGGTGTGCTGGCGATTAGGTAGCACAAAAACTGATGACTAGGTGTCGAACTCTGCGCTTTGTTTCTCCGTTTAGCTGGTCACGGGGTGGACTGTGACCCCTCTGGTTAGTGGGAGGAGTCAAAAGTTCGTTGCACTTGACCTGTTCTGTGTATTCCTGGTTGTGGAGAGTGTTTCATTAAATTGATTACCGGCTGCCATGTATGACTTAATATGAAGCCAGCCTCCCTGTTGAAGTTTTCAGCATGTGGTTGAATTTCTGTTGCTTCTTTCACAATTGAATCCACTAACCAGATGGACCACATTCCATCCCGCAACCAGCCAAAAGGAGACATACACAGCACACAGTTGGACATTTAATCATCAGTTTTGGTGCTACCCAACCACCAGCACACCATGACAGTGGGGACTGAGTTAGTTCCCGAGACGTCAGAATAACTTCAATTGTTGACGCGACTGTCTGCATGAGAAAATTTCATTGAAAAAATTGACTTTACCAACCTCTGTGAAGAAGATTTTCAAAAATGGTATAGCACATGAAATGTAGATCTCATTAAAATCTACAGATTTTGTTGGAATTATGTTGTGATATGGCGTGCATTTGTTGGCATACAGGTAAAATATATTTTATATCTTAATTATATTTCATAACATAAATTCATACATTGCTCTAAATTATGACTTATTAGTACTCATTTCTGCTTCAAATTCATTGCAAGATTAAGAAGTGTTATTAATGAGAACCACAGATTTGCGAACAACACATTTTTAAAACACATACAGGCTTACTCCATGGGACTAAATGTCATAGTCTTTTTTTAATTAAGAAAGCCACATCTTCGGATATTTCTTTCTGAGTTTAAGGGAACAGTCACCTGAAAGCTAGTTGTGATTAAAAACATTTCAGTGTGATTCAGTCTTTATGTTTTACCATATGCTAATTTTTGACCAAATATTTGATACAGTTTGATGTATCCATTGTATTAGGGCTTCTTTTGTGTGATATGCCATTTGCATATTTTAAACGTCCTGAACTTTATATGTTGCTTGTGCCCTGTTTTGTGGGTACCTTTAAAGAGTCACGTTTGTATTTAAATTTTAGCACATGGCTTATGGGAAAAATATTATTTGAATCAAAAAATATAAAATTATGAAATGAAGTGCATTTTGTGGCAAGTAAGACAGATGTTATGGAGCACGTCTTACAAATGCAGCAAATTTCCGTATTGCCGAAATGTATAAAATTAATTACCAGGGGTGTTTTGTTATGTGCATTTGTGTATGGGAACACAGGTCATTTAAAGGTTAATGTACTATACATGGGTTAATTGAGCTATCTGTATTATACAGGCTGTGTATGAAATAAAGTATTTAATAGAACTCCTTTGCCCTGTACTGTAAATTGCATTGTGTGAAATAACATGTAATTTTCTACCTGTATGTAAGGCACTAAATGTAACTATCAGCTACCACAACATCAAAGTGTTTCCTGAAACTGGTATTTCATTTTTCTGTAAGGATTCTGTACTCCAGTGTGTGTATCTTTAGCTCATGTATTTTTATGTGTACACAGTTTTGTCCTTAGAAGTGTTCCTTGTTTATGTGCTGCATCTCCACAGACATATGTGTGTGTATGGTTCATTTATTTTTAGGGGAAAAGAGAGTTCTGCTAAATTTCAGGCAGGGAGTTTAACTCTTGCCATCTTAGGAACTGAAATTGTTGTTGAAGAATCAAATGAATGCTCTGTTGATGGCCCTGCTAATCTTCATTTACCTCTAAACCCCAGTCTACTATAACCCATTAACATTTAATATCCAGGGATAGAGGATTTTAGACCATTGAATATTAGCCTCTATCCTACCAGGGTGGTTATTTCAATTTTAGTGCATGGTTTGTGTAAAAGTATTCTTTGAACAGAAAAAGATAAAATTATGAAATAAACAGCTTTTCAGGAAAATAAAACGGAAGTTATGCAGCATGTTTTAAAAGTGCAGTAAATTTCCTTGGTGCCTAAATATATAAAAAGAAATTCTAGTGGTGTTTTCGTCTGTGCGTTTGCACAAGTTCAAGTGATCTTCAGAAGCATTTTTTTTAATTATTTGTAACATAATAATAACACTGTATCTAATTTCTGATATAAACTCATTACTTAAAGCCTTCTGTATAAATGCCCTGGTTATTGTGTTTTTTTCACATAAAAATAATATAATTGTTCACATTTCACTATCACTGTTTAAAAGTATCTGCTGAGGAACTGACTTCCAAAGTCAGGTGTGAGTTTGTGGAACAAAATGGCTTTGACTTACGCATTTTTGCATTATTCAGGGGTTTCCAGGAACATAGCTACTGCATAGTATACACCTACAAAGAGAAGGCAAGGCAGCCCCAGCAGTGGTATTGCAGGTACTGTATGAATTAAACACATTGGTCTCATTTGAGAGGCTGATAGTCTAGATAAATTATAAATTGTAGTAACTTAATGTGATATGCACAGAACATAACCAATAACCAAAGGAGATTACATCTGTGAACTAGATCTCTTTAGACTAAGTAGGTCAGATTTCCAATGAAAATTGGAGCTGAGACACTATTGAGAGGTGAGTAGAATGCTGAAAGTCAGCCATTGTTCTTTGTGCACACCTTGCCTTCTCTTAGCCATTGTTCAGTAAATGGGGAGTACCTGTACTTGCCAGTGATCCTAATTGTCACTCTTATGGATACAACAATCCTTTGCCAGTCGTGGTTAGTGTGACAAACTGGAAATTGGTAGTGAGGGAGGAGGGAATTGGAGGCTCTGTTAATACTTGCCAGAGGCTGACAAAGTTCCCTGTTCCTTCATTAAGAACCAGGAATACTTAAGTTCTTAAAAATAACACATGTAAATTTAATGTATTAAGTAAAACAATTACCTCATCAGCTTTTATCTTTGAGACATTAGGTTATGAAGATTTATTGTCCATCATGTTGATGTTGGTTGTGCTCCTGCACCGTCACATGGAAGATTGCAGGTGAATGCCACAAGTTCCAAAACTGCATACAGATGGAAGAGTCACAGAAAGGATTATTGAAGTCCACAGTTGGTGTGGGATTGTTGTGCATGTGTGTACCTGTGTGTGCGTGTTTATAAGCAGTGTCGTTAACTTCCATCCTACATTCTTAAACTTTTTTGCTTTACGTTTGTGATATAACAGAGTTTTGGTTTTTGAATGAGGCCTGTAGAGAAGATTTAACTGTTTTCACAGGAGGCTATGTGCAGAACTACCCTGTGATGAGCTATGGGGCAGCAGTGATGACTGCCCCAGGGAATGGCGAGTGCATGCCTCTGTACACTCAGCCTTCTATACACATGCTGTACACCCCCACCAGTATTAATGTAAACTCGTAAGTGAACTCTCTCTCACCATATTCAGACTATTAATTCAATAATGTACTCAGGAAATAGAGTATTTACTGTATTGTATGAAGTTTGTGATCAAAATTTAGGTTTTAGCCTACGCTTCCTTCCCTTAAAGGAAAAGAAATTTGTTTATGATTTCACAGTACTGTCTGTATATGTGTGTAGGTCAGTAGATCCGTTTTCAACTTTTAAAGCAGCTGACCAATTTTTATTACACTGCTGCTGCTGTTGTAATTAGTAGTAGTAGTAGTAGTAGTAGTAGTAGTAGTAGAATATTTGTAGGAATATAAGTCTGTGCAGTAGGAAAGTAGATTTGATGTGTTTCTGCTTGTAACTCTGTCTGCTGACACTTGCAGTTTTGATTAAAATCAGATACCAGCAGAAAACCTTTAGATGAAGACCTACCTGCATTTCTGCACACATCTCAAAAGAACTTATTAAATATTTATTGGAGGAAAAATGTTTAAAGCAGATGTTGTGGAGAAAATGAAATACATTATCTGTTTAATACACTTTTTCCCATAAAATATGTGGTTTGCAAAATCATTTTGAAAAGGGAGTGAACAGTGCAGAATTATTGTTGTTGTTGTTGTTGTTGTTGTTATTATTACGTTCTGTCAATATAAGCAGCTGTTAGTAGTAATATTCCTGTGACATGAAGGTTTTTTTTTTTTTGGTGCTGTGGCCCACTGCAGGCTATGGCCACCTCATACATGAAGTTTCTAGATCACACACAATGATGCACCACATTCAGTAGAACTCCTCTGGATGAGTGATCAGCTGATTGCAGAGTCCTCTACCTGACACACAACATGTACAAGAGACAGACATCCATGCCCCTAGTAGGGTTCGAACCCACAGTCTCAGCAGACAATCGGCTGCAGACCTACATTTTAGGACATGAGTATTACTGAGGTTTTTTATTTGTACACTAACATGATTTATAACTTGATGCGTTTTTCATGCAAAAAGTGGAAAGACATGCTGACTTTTTCAGTGTTTCAGCTGGAAATCACCAGTTTTTCAGAGTATTTTTAAGAGAACTTCAAACGTTTGTGTTTACCAACTGGACCTCTGTGGCCAGTAACAGAACTAATATTACAAAATGCATATGTTTGTTATACACTTCATACGTTGTTTTGTTTCAGCTTGAGTAGCAGTTCATCAAGTGTAGCAACATCAACCTTGCCTGGAGGAGGCACACTATCATACTACCACCCACCTTCAACTCCAACAGCCCACACTCAACCTGTAATGGGCCTGAATATGGGACCACCCTACATGCAACCGAGCCAACATGGGGCAGCCTTGGGAGCATACAGGGCCCCTACCCCTCCACAGACACCTACTCAGAGTCAGGTTATATGAATATTCTGGGATTTTGTGATCTGTTGTGTACTGCAAAAATAACTTTCAAGTATCCCAGTTGTAACACAATCATAGAGTAAGACAAATCATTAAAATGACTGGCATATGGATACTGGTAAAACAAGACTAGTGTAAAACAGTGTCTGGACTTCCCATTGCAATGTTCGTAGTCTCATATTCTTAAGCACAGTAAAGTAAATTAAATTGAAAACTTACAGCAAGTTTTAGAAATGTTATTGTAAATTACTGGAAGACTAATTTTTTTATGACAGCTTGTATGTCTGCACACATTTGTTTGGAGTTCCATTCTGCAGTGGTCATGAGTGTTATGTTGAGAGACAGCACATTGCTAGGTATTCAGAAAGTGATGCATTGCACAGCTTTACATTGCACCAGGAGTTCTAAGTATGTGTGGGGGTTACACGCCAGATAAATATGGCTTACACTGAAGTGACATGATGGGGGAATTGTTTCCAGAAAGAATTTGTATAAACCTTTTTTATAGTAAACTGAAGTCAGGTACATTGGGCACTAGGTATGCACCACATGAGATCAAACTGTGGTAAGGAAAAATCAGAAAGAATTCTGGGAAGAGACACTAAGATTGTGCAAGTGTGAAAAACAAATTTGCCTCTTGCTGCTTATACTGGTGACTGGCTTGTGAGTTGGTTGTGCAAGGAATTATTGTTTAGCAGGGGCAGGAGATTTTTCTCTTCTCCAAAACACCCAGACTGGCTGTGGGGCCCACCAGCCTCTTGTTCAGTGGGTATGAGGAGCACTTCCCCAGGCGCAAAACTACCAGAGTGTCAACCTGACTTCTTGCCCCTATCTAGTGCTAAGGTTAAAAATGAGTGGAGCTGTACCATCACTCCCCATACACCTTTGTGATATACACAGGGACACTTTTACCCTTACCAGTACACTGAATGATGTACAGTAGGAAATTTTTATGTTTGGTTACTGAAAAGCTGAATGTAAATGCAGAGAAGCATATACAGGGAAGTCTTACATCAGGGACCTCTTATATGTGATTGTAGGATTGGTTAATCCAGCTTTTATGAATGTTGATCAGCAATTAAAGGAAATTTCTAGGAAGGAATGATATGTACTTGCTGTTTATTATTCGTACATTTTGGATTATTCACTATTACCAGAACATGTATGTATAAAAAGTTGGTGGATCAATATGCTTTATTAAGGCTCTGTTGTGTAGACTGCCTGCTTTTCCTTCCTTAAGGTCAGTAGTTAGCTACTGAAGATTCAAACCTTGTGTGTTACACCACAGTAATTGGTAAATAGTTACTGCCATTATGAAGTTCCATAGTGCCTTAATCTTCAGGGTCAAGCAGTGCAAGAGGAGTACAAACACTTGCTTGACTGCTGCAGCCTGCAACTATTGGAATATTCAACTGTTGCAGGCCTTGTGCAGCATGCCTACACACCCATACATTTATCTGAATGGAGGTACATACACACCAGTGTACAATGGCGGTGGAACCGGCGGCAATGCCCCTACTCCTGGTCCATACAGTCAGCAGCCAACAGGCACCCCTTCTACCCCTGGGCCTTCACAGTACATTCCCCCCACCATTATTTCAAATCTAGGGCTCTTCCGATCCAACATGCAGGTAAACACAATTGACTACTAAATAACAGTTTTGTGGAATTAGTGATTAGTTATGTATTTAGAATTGAAATCTGCCATGTTCAAATTCCATGCTTCGCATGTGTTACTTGTAAACAACTGTGTGTCAGGATGTGTGTATTATTTTTTAATTTATCTAACATAACTGTATCACAGTCTTCATAGCATTGCATGATATGAGAGAGTAGTGAATTTCAGGTAAATATAAAGGTGATTTTCATTTCCAGATGATGTCTGGTGTGAGATCAAGTCCTCCTCCGAGACCCCCTCGTGATGGTCTAGGGTCCAAACCAACATACTGTCGGTCACCTTCAATCGGAAGCAAGGACAGGGGTAATGGCAGTCATTATGATGTGGTGTGTGGAAATGACAAGTCCGTCACAAGCATGAGGTATTCATCAGTACCCATGTTTGGGCTACGCATTGTGCCAGGTATTAACAAAGCTTAAATGCACAGCTGCATGTGATGGTGTAGTCAGAGTTAAGTGCCTAAGAATTAACATACCTGGTCACGCTGCATGCAGCCACTGTTGCCCCCCACCACCAGCACCACCATCAGATTTATGAATGTTTAAATGACGTTGCATTCCGCTCTTTACTATTTGATATATTTAAAATGCATAGAATTGTTTGTGAGGCTTGTGTAAAGATTCAGTAAATTACTATACTCATGTGCTGTGATTGAGTGCAGAATTGTTACCCAGGAAGATCAAACCTATCCATTGTGGTATATATTGACCAGTAAATAGTCTGTTGAACCATAGAAAGAATAAAGTCTTCTGTATTTCTCAAAATTTGCACCATCACTTTGTTGTAGTAAAATTTTGAAGCATGAGTTACAAAATTTGATATATGGGCACTTGATAAAGAATTCTGCCTACCTTCCTTGATTCACCAGGGTAACATGGAGATTGGGGGACTGAAACCTATTGCCACTCATTTAAAATTCACCTCCTGGCTGATAGGATTGCACATGTTGTCACTTACGTTTATTAAACTAGGATGTGAACAAAACCATCTTCTGATTGTTGCTGTTTTGAAAGTTTCTAACTTAATGGAACACATGCAATAATGAGAACAATAATATTCTTCACTGCTTCCATTAGTATGTCCTTTTATGATTCCCTCCCCATGGCGCTGCGGCCCAATGGGGGTCATGGCCTCCTCATTCTTGAGGTTTCTAGATCACACACAACAGCGCATCACAGTCAGTAGGACCCCTCTGGACACGTGATCAGAGCGTCGCAGAGACCTCTACCTGACAACACACAACACTCACAACAGACAGACATCTATGCCCCTGGTGGGATTCGAACCCAAAATCTCAGCAGGCGAGCGGCCGTAGACCTATGCCTTGGACCGCGCGGCCACTGAGACCGGCCCTTTTATGATTTAGAAGACTGAAATATATTTTTGAATATCCTATTTTTCACTTTGGAATGTGACAGTTTGTTTACTCTGCCTTGAATATGATTGTGATAGCAGGAAATTGTCATGGGATTAAAATGCATTCCACCATTTTTTTTTGGCAGTGGGGAGGGGAGGGGGGTTGGAGTGGCCAAGTCACTAACTCTGTGTGAAGGAGCTTTAAAAATGTATGACAGGTCTAAAGGAGAGCAGTCAGACTTCAAACTGTTACATATGCCACATCCTAGATTTGTCAGAGAATGAAGTCTAGTGTTAACCACTTTACAGTTGACATAGCGCATTGTTGCTCAGCATGGTTGCATCAGGTGTGAGAATTAATGAAGCATTCTAGTAACTGGAAGTGTTAATTGACTGTGAGTGGTTCACTCATTTTATGTTCAGATTGTACTGATGGGGCTAGATCTCATTCATCACATCATTCACCAGTAGATTAGCCATTTGTGACTAGTGCTAAGGTTTCTTTAAATTTGTTCTTTCTGTGGAGTTTTCTGTTACAGAAGAAATAAAATTTTACATTTATCTATGAGGACAGCAGATTAATGTGCTGAATGTTACATTATGTACCTTTCATGCCTTGTTTCTGACATCACATTATCAGATCTGTCTTTGCAGAATTAGCAGTGGACAAGGTTTGCTTGGGCTGGTTATTTTGGTCTTCTCCCTAGAACTTGCTTCTGAGTTCATTCATTATCAACCATTATGATTTATGCATAATAAGTGACAAGTTGTATTGTGTTCTGTCATCAGGTGATGTCCGAGTGATGAGCCAACAACCCCTTTCATCCTCTTCTCCCACAATAAGAATGCCTTTCACCCTTACGTCTCACCCCACCTCTATGCCAGCATCTCACCATCCTGCGCACAGAATGCAGCACCATCCCACACATTACCCATTGGGCAGCCAATCGTTCAGTTCAGAGATGTCAGTAGGGTCAGTAGGTAGACCGCCCAAACCAAGGAAACAAAGGTGAGTTGGAAATAAAATATGGATCTTGTAACCTGAAACCAGAAGGACCAGACATTTGGATTTGAGCTTCATAGCTGCAATAAAGCTGATCTTCGAAGCACTGCAAGTGTATGGTATGCTGTTAAGATCACATAATGATTTGAGGATTGTCTATTTTATCTCATATGAATAGTTTACCAGATGGGAGATAGAAGAATATGATAAATGTTTGCAGGTCTACCTCCACATTTGATGGATATCTGATTTAGATGTCTCATATCCAAAAAAAAAAAAATGGAATCATCAGCTACATTGCTCTGAAAACCTAAAATTATTATATAAATAAACAGTCAACACACCTAAGTATGTATAATTTAATGCAACATGTTTTCACCTTTATAAGGTCATCATCAGGCTATAAAACAAACAGGATATATGTTTTTGTAGAACTGAGATCTCATTTTTACAATTCATGTTTACAAAACTGAGATCTCAGGTCTATGAAGAAGTGATTATGTATCCTTTTTATAACAAGCATTTTCGCCTGATGGTGACCTTTTAAAGATTGAAATATGTTGCGTTAAATGATATACAATTAGATGTGTTGACTGTTTATTTATATAATAATTATATGATAGCACACCAGGATGTCTAATCTCAAAAAAAGAATCTAAAAACTTTCTTAACCGTCTGGTAAGAAAAGACGTATTATGTTTGATGACAGAATTTCATTCACATTACTGCTGGGGGAGTACAGAAAATTGTCATCTTAGTGAGCACTCGTTTATCTCCATTTTAATAGCTCTGGTGGCTCACATGATATCAATCACAAGTTTCAAAATAAGCTTCACCAAATATTTTATGTAGTCTTTGGTTTTCAGTTTTTAGTAGCAGATTGGATAAGAGGTAAGTGAATGTCTTCTCTTATTGAGGTATGAACTCTGGTGTCATATCATTCCACCCATTATTGTCTGAACTAATCTAGTATGCATTTTTATATATTTTGTTTTTTATGTTATTTCAGGTCAAAGGTGACAGCTACAGCTCCAACAAATCCTGGTCAAAATTCATTGTCACCTCAAGCAAGCAACACACAGCCACTGTCATCAGCACAGGTTACCCTTTCCACAGCTGTCAGAGGGGCAGGAGGTCAGGAAGCAGGTTTGTTTATGTCTTGTAGATGTTATTTTGTTTAATATAGTGGACAGTAACTGAAGGCATACAACCATGAATGTCCACCACACTATCACACAAGGCAAAGTGAAACTGTGAAGTTACACATGCACACCATGAAAGCACGTTTGCTCTTCCAGCTTGTATTATGTGAAATGCATAGTAACCAATATCACATTTGTCCACTTGCTTATTGCTTCTTATCTCCCATTCATTATCATTAGTTCTACATTTAAGATGGAGGTAGTATGATCCTTCAGTGTGGCAGAAACCATTTTCAGAGGTACAATCTCAACCCAGAAGATAAACACTGCAAAAACTTCACCTGTTTGTGAACTTGACATTTCCCCTGAATGTGACTTCTGGTGATTTTCAACTTCACCAAAGAAAATAATGTCACATGAAGGCAAGTGGAATAACTTGAATTTCTTTAGCAATAGATTATTATTTCAGTGCTGTGTATGTCTGTGGTTTATCACATGTTTTGTACAACATTCTTATATATTCTCTTCCCATATGCATTGTGCGTGTGTTTGCTTATTATACAAGGCCATTCCAAATGAAAATTGCTATTTTATTGCAATTTTTCCATGCCACAAATTGCTGGCATGTCTGTGGGTGTGTACTGCAGACTAAAGACCATGTAGGATGGTGTGTTATCTGAAGATTGTACTCACACAAAGCATGTCATGACATCACTCATTAAGCAGACCACCTAGGTTTGTAAAATCTTAGAATAACACTTTGATTTTCCATATTCTTTGACATAATTCTTATTCAGTCCATAATCTTGCCGATAAAAGGCAGTGATTCAGCATATTGTAAACATATTGGATACTATTACAACACATAAAATGAGGCAGAGTGACTCATCACATGCAGAGCTTTGCAGACAGAAGGCAACCAAACAAGCCATCAAAGAGTTATCAACTGTACCAAAAGACCAAAAATGTCAAGTAGCAACATCATATGGACAGTACATTTTCATTATTTTCTGAGACCTGAATGGTATCATACTAACAGGTTTCTTGCAGAAGGAATAAAAAAGTCCACACTAAATGGCATGTACAAGTGTTGAGGAAGAGTTTGAGCCAATCAGCAGATAAAAACAATGCAGCATGCTTACAATTGAAAAATGTGTGTTCACATACCTCTCAGGTGATATGTGCAGCAGCCATCAGAAACCAGCCCACAGAAGCCTTGCCTCACCTACCATATGTAACTTTGTACCAGTGTAAAACTGTTTTACCTGAACATCCTCCCCAAAGCACAGGCTCAGAAATGTGGTGACAAATGGTGACATAGGTGGAATCACTGCATATGTGGATGTCTGTTATGGGAGGGACAGTTTTGAATATAGTACAAAAGCTTTGTGAAAATCTCCAGAGAACATCCTTAACATCGTAAATTGTATTAATGCCTTTGCCAACAAAAAAGTCAGCACCTGAATTTTTTATCAGGTCTCACATTACATTATATTACCAAGTTTCCAAATTTCATGATTGCAGGTCGAGTTATCATGATGAACGATGGAAGTCCATCCAAACAGCACTGACATCTGTTGGGGTTTCATCTGCTCTAAAGACATGTCTCTCTCATTCTCTTACTGCCTAAGGTCCAAGCTGCCTTGAAGAAAGCCACAAAACCCGACATCTAGCAGAAAAGTGTGAATCTGTGAATCTGAAGCACTGAATGTTGGCAGCCATGGAAAGATCCTTTATTTTCCAACCCTGTCCTATGTACAACACACAGGCCACATTAGTGTTGCTGCCATATTATTAACTTGTGTGCTTTGTTACTAAAGGAATGTTTCTGCCATGCCACCTGGTTTATTGAGCAGGGAAGGAAAAATTATTTTGGATCATGACAAAGATCATTCTTGGAAAATCAAACATGTGGGTATTTTTAAAAATTTTGAATAAAACTTGTAATGAAAATAATGCTATTTGCAGAGGAAAATTTAAAAATTATCTCCAAAGACATTTTCTTTTTAGAGTGGAAATGAATGAATGAAAAACTCATTTCATTCTGATTTTAACTAATAATTCTACAGTGGTTTTTCTGATTTGGCAGTCCTTGCCCTATTATTTTCACCTACGGTTGAAAATATAATAATAGCCAATAACGTAATGAGTATCAGCAACAGTCAGCAGTGATTAGTAATGTGATACGTTGCCCAGCATTTTCTCAAAGAACCTTTACATTAGATACCCTTCTGTCTTCTAAAATAGTTCTTATACAGGAGATTGTAGCAACATTAAAAAAGACATCATCCTTGCCAACATAATGTAAAGTGTAAGATCAGCGTTCATATGGTGAGAAGAGAAATTTAATAAAGGTACATGAGTCGGTGTTTTGTTAAATGTGAAAGGTTGAAGTATGGTACAATGGATGCAAGTTATTCAAATCTTTGTCCAAAACTACACATCGCTTTTTTCACAAGTTTATTGATCAGTGATACTTTTATTATATTGTTATATAATATATAAAAAATTAGCAAAAAATTGAAAAGGATATATATGTATATATATAGAGAGATTATATGTCATGTTTTCAAGATAAGCTCGAGCGATTCTTGGCATATTGGAGAGAAATACTGTGTTGTTGTTTTTTTTTTTTGTGGAGTTCTGTGATTATTTCCATTAGTGAATGGTCTGTAATATAACGAAATATGCAGTAAGCAAGATGTGAAAGGAAGGTACAACATAATTTAAAAAATTCATGAATAAATAGTTTATCAACAAACTAAATTGAAGCAGTTGTGTCAGGATATACTGATGTACAGTTTCTCTCTTCTGCTGTTGGCACAGCAACAGGTAATGCCACACATACATAAACGAATCTGAAGCCATCCACCACTGCATTGTAGCAATTCTGTCCCCTGTCACACTGCATTTCCCATACACATCACTACAGGATGGTGTATGCATTGCTCAAAACCTTTAAATGTGTTGGACTTAAGTCATACAAGTTTGACACCAGATCTGAGGAAAGTATATTGTAGCTGGTGTGTCTGGGAAATGTTCTCCATTGTACTTTTCCTTCAGGCCTTCATCTTCACACCCACTTCTCTCATGACAAGTTCCCAAGCACCCTTGGTCTGTTGTTACATGTGTTATTGTAGTCAAAGAAAGAGTACTGTTTTGTTGTTTTTCATATTATAATTAATAAAAGCTGTACTTCAGAATTTGTTATATCTATTTTCAGAGTAAATTAAATTATTATCCAAACCAAGTATTTTTTAAAGTAGTGTTATGTTAATACGAGGATTATTCGGAAAGTAGGTACCATTTCGCTGTAAAAAAATCGAGTAAGTTTTCGTATAAAATTTTATTGTTATCAGATTCGACATTCTTCAAACTATTTTTCCACATAATCGCCGCTATTATTGAGGCACTTATCGTAGTGGGGCACAAGTTTCTGTATACCCTCCTCATAGAATGTGGCCATCGATAACCCAAATGACTACTGACAATGTCATAGAGTAGAGTCCTTGTAATCTGAGGAAAGTGCAGGGACAGATCAGAAATTGTGAAACGTCTGTTGTCGAGCACTCTTTCGTTAACCTTGCGCACCAAATCATCATTCACCAAAGATGGACGTCCACTTTGCGCCTCATCATGCATGGTCTGTCATCCTTCATTGAACATCCAAACCCATTTCCTAACCATGCCATCACTCATCGCACTGTCACCATACACTTGACAGATCTAGAGATGAATCTCACTTGGTAGCACATTCCTAGCATTCAAAAAACGAATTACAGACCGTATTTCACAGTCGGCGGCCCCTTCAATTGTCTTAAACATGTTTAACACAAGGAACAAACATAAACATAATACGAATTTCACGAAATGGCGACTGTGGCTTCTCAATTGATAGAGGAAGTCACTGCACATGTGCAAAGTGACAGTCTCGAGGATGCGCGAGAGATATGTGCAGACAGTACTTGCTTTCCGAATAACCTACGTATTTTGTTGCAAGTATGAAGAAGAATGGGCATAGATAGACTACACATTTGTCATTAACACACAGTAAGGATGTGGGAGACACCTCCCTTCTGCTGGCTAGTTTCACCAGGGTGCTTAGAACGTAACACACTGTTAAATCTCACATTTATTTATCCAATTTCTTTCATTATTTGAAATTGTTGGTAGCAGTTCTTCAAACAAAAGTCAGCATAGTTGAGGTTTTTTATATAGCATTTCTGTACTTAGAAGATGAGAGCTGTAACATGAAAGAATTAAAATGAAAACTAATATCATTTTTAAGGCATGTGATTCAAGTGTCTCACAGCAGTGACTATAAAGGAACTGTCTGGGATGTGACTGTGTAGGAAGTATATTAAGTATTGAAGCTTCATATGAAGATGGTGTCTCTGAAGTGTCGGTATATTTCCAAACTGCACACTTGTCACATAACAGAAGATTATCTATATTTCTAAAAACTTCTCTCAGAAAAGATACCAAGCTACTAGATTGTGGTGTGTATGATGAGAGAGACTGTACGTAAATTGAGTTACAGTTTCAAATTCAAGGTACAGACCACAAAGTTCACACACAATTTGTAGATGCAAATGCAAAGCAGACAAGCAAAAATACTCCCAAAAACTGCACACAATTCATCTTTACAGGCAGCCATTTTGAATATACTGAAGCACGTATGAGTCTGTGCTCTTCTTTTGTAATTTTTATGTATTTAAATAAAGTACATACAGAAAACTGTAAAACACCGCTAGTTAGGAACAAATTTATGAAAACTATATACATATTTTGTCTTGTTTCATGCAGCAGCAGACTGCAATCTAAGAACAAGTACAATTGTAACTAGTCATGCAAGGACTTTTTAAATGCCAAATGAGAAGTTGGAAAATTTGAGAAATGAGGTGAGAATGAAAATTTATCACAATTTCAAGGTACTACATTGCAGCTGGATGGCTCTGGTTGCAGGCCAGTGTACTTGTATTATTTGCAAGTAAGGAATGCCAGTACCAGTTGTAACCGTCCACCTTAAAATTGCCTGACTTTTGGTTACAATATTTTACACACACGTTGGTGGGCACAACTCCTTCTCAAGGAATATACAGGGGGATAGAAAGCCGCTCTGCTCATTCTTGACTGTCTCTCCCCTTGGAGAGACAGGCCACCTCAGGAAAACCCCATGTAAAAATATCCCTCAAACAAATGAACACCTGCACACAGCTGCCCTCACCTATACAAGGAAAAAAATTCAAACCTTATATGGAAATGAGGCATGTCAGACCTCTACCCATGTAGCACCTATGAGGTGCAAGTGCAGACAGCATTTAGAGATTTTAACCACCAAACCCCTCAGTGCATTTCAAACTGAATACAGAACTTTAATTTACCTTTCAATTTAAACCAGCCAATGGCCAGACAACCAATTATCTTTTTATCTTCTTGATTGCCTAGTCCGAGACTTGAACTACGGACCCTGGCTGGTTACACAATATAAGTTGGTGGTAAGAAGAATGAAGTTTCAAGAGCATGTAAAGAAATAGAGAAAGCTGCAGTCAGACATTGGTCACAAGCCAATTCTGATAGACCAGGTAGTTTTGATGCTATGCAAAGCAACAGCAGTTACCTAAAAATTTTGAAGTTTGGAATCGAAAATTCAAGTTTTCTTTTGTTCAGTATAGTATATGCACATAACTATGAGTAACTCCTTTTTGATTTCTATAATTACAGAGATAAATGTGTTAGGGGATCATCTTATTTCTGTCTGTCCATTCTTAAAAGTTTAACCTACCAGTCAGTTTGAATATTTGTCACTATATGTATGGAAGCTGTCTTATCTACAGTTCATCTCTTGGCCATTAAACGTGAAAAAATTATATAGAGGGAAGTGATGACTTGCACACAGTATCTATTTTCATGGATTCCAATGTACCTGCTCCACAGTTACTCATGGTGTTTTCCAATATATGTATGCTTCACCACGAAGTGAAAAAAAGATGCTGCCATACTAATTCCAAATAAACTGTATATCCAGGAATGCATTTCATTGTGTGAAAATAAACTGAGGGATAACAAGAGAGGCAATGTATGTATAACATTAACATTGAGACGCATTCCTGCAACCATTGTTGCACTGAAAAATCCAGTAAGTATTACATTTTCTCACTGTATATTTGTAGCCTCAGGTAATCAGCATGCAATGTGCATGCACTGTACTGTCCTGTGGCCTGCCTGGCTGTATAATATTTTTCCACATTATCTCATAAAGGGAATGATTTTCAAAAAAAGTTATGGAACATAAAACCAGTAGTACTACCTTGTACCATATCAACAAAGCTTTAACACACATGAAACAAATGCTAATTTAAGTAATCAACTTTCATATCATATGCTGTCACTGGAAGTGTGGTTTGCTAACTCTCTGAAACACTGCTGTATCTTTTGTTTTTCCTTTCAGCTTAAATTGCATACTCAGAAACATTACATGGAGAAAGATCGAATGAGGTGTACATGGCAGCAGCCTATCTCTCTCTTTTTTGGGTGTGGGGGGAGTCTTTGTGAGTAGATGCACTTCTATACTGCCACAATGAAGCAAGTAGAACCCATTTCACCATTTTATCATCTTAGAGATACTGTAGCACTTATGTGTAATATTACTGCTTTGACATTAGACTGGAGGAAAACAAATTCATAATGGTCAAACCCATTCTAGTCAACATTATAGGAAACGTCTGCATAGCACATCACTTCTAGCATATTCCGGAAACCAAAGCAACCAATGAACACTGGTAACCTTTGTAACAGCATAACAGGAACCTGAAAATCAGTCAAAATGTTACTAACCATGGCAACACTAGTAACCCAACTAGTCATAAATGTATTTAAGTCTTCATGCAAAGTGCCTGTTGTTTTGTCCATGTTTAACTGAACTTGAATTTTGCCTGACAGATTTTATTAAAAATACCCGCTGTACAATTTCACAAAAATCTGCCCAGTGGGAGCTGAGATGTTCATGCAAAACAGTGGACAGACATGGGAAGGTAATAGTCCCTTTTCACAATTGCTTTGTGAACACACCTAAAAAAAATGGTTGTTTTTTGGCTGTCTAGTATAAGTTTGTCCATCTCTGAATCTCGAAGGCCACTGTGCAATTGATAAAGCACCTTCTCTAAAGGCTGCTGTATGTTTCACAATCTGTTTTGTTACATTTTGTCATTGCTTCCATCAGTCTTCATTCACCACAATTTGGTTTTTTCCTCACATCTCTGTTGAGAGTAAAAAAAATCTCTGCACTTGATACATCATGAAATAACCAACGCCCCCACAAAAAGTTGTGATGGCTGAAATTCAAACATAGTTATGTGGTACATACTGTACAATTCAGATTTGAAAATAAATGAAGATAAAGAATGTAAAAAAGGTGAAGGGCTGGATGCAGATATTCATATGCTTTTGAATAGCATAAAAAGACAGGCCAATATTTTAGTTACAGAAAACTAAACAAACTTCCACAGGCAGTTCATTTTACTCACAAGTTGGGCCACCTGTTCTCATAAGAACAAGCTTGGACAATCAGTGCAGCCTTTCCCAGTACCAGTAAAATGAACCAGTTGAGTTCCTAATGGGACTCTGGAGTTTGCAGTACCAAAGAACATACATGGCCTCCTCTGCACAGTAATATGGATCCAAATAAATCCAAAAGGTGACTTCAGAAAAAAGGTGTACAACTTTGTTGGTGACTGTGCTTGTCAAGAGTGGGGGTGTCCACTGCCTACGTCAATTATACTGGGTATAAGGTTGACTTCAACAATCTCATCATGAGATTCAGAAACATGGAGGAAGCAAGGTTTCTCGAAAACACCTGTAAATAGCTACCAGATTACATGCCATAAGACAGTAAACATTCTGCAAAGTAAAACCTCAATGTTGCAATTTTTATTTTGGCCAGTCCATGGCATGCATTATCAGGTGATCCTACCGTGTCTATAAATTATGGTACTTCATCAACAGTTGATTTCAATCATGATATTTTATCTTTGTCTTCTTTTTGATATTCTTTTGCAGCCAAAAATAATTCATACAGTTGGGTAATTTGGTCTTCACGCATTTGATCAAGTCTGCCGTAATCCAAGTTTTCCCCAAGCTCCTTTGCATACTTTGGCCCTTTCAAACCTAGCTGCTGTGCCAGCGTAACAGCATATTTCTGTAAACAGAAGAGGTATACTATGAAAACTTGTGGCTCTTTCATTCTATAGAAAAAAGTAACACTACATGTGATTCTGTAAGTGTACAATTCAATATGCATGGAAACAATCCTGCATTTAAAACAACATGTATACATTTATGTAATCAAACGATCACAGGCCAAAGTGTGTATCGTATAAAAGACCATCACATCAGCTTATGTGTTCCCCAGTATGTAAGGAAAACCAAAAAGCAGCAGCATCTATCACTATCACTTAACAATTCACACACACTGAACTTGCTGCCTTTGACAGAAGTCACAATCGAGACTCATAACTACTATCCTGAGAATTTACATGAACGCAAGGAAAATATAAAACATGAAAAGCGCAGATGGATACAGACTCTTGCAACATTTAATACAGACTGGTCAGCTCCTAACATTTCAGAGACCTGCTTTGTCAACTCAAAAGCTTGGAGCCTTTTATGGGTGAAAAGCCTTTTTTTTCTACTAATCTTAGAACAAACTTACTGGACAAATGAATCGTGATCATGTATTTTTTTCTGATTGATGCCAGATTTGATTATACACCAGTCTTGTCTGCACTCGTACACAACAGCTTGACTTTTAACACCTACTTACTTCGTATACACGGAAATAGAGAATGTCGCCTAATTAACCATGCATATATAAAGTATTATATATTACATTAATGCTACTCCTAATACGTGACTTCTTCCCTTAGACTTCATTTGAGAGATGCTCAGTTACATGAGTATGCTGTAATTTTCACTTCTGGGGACAGCTCAAGACATCTATCAGCCAGATTCCCAGTCTGCTCTTTATAAAATTCATATAAGGTGATTTTTTGTAGTGCATTATATTTATGTGTTAGCAGGATGAGTCAACAGACTGTACACACCATTCTGAGTTGCAGAAAATGGGTAAACATACAGTTACTCCATAAAATTCACACTGCAACATCATTGCAACCTTGTCATGATACTAGTCTACCATTATGTCAAAATTAATATAACCTTAAGGCTGCTTCAGATGGGGACTTTTTATTTCAACCCAACTACTCTGGCTTTTACATAAAGCCTTGCAACACCCACATGCCACGTTAGGTGCCTTTGACACTAATTAGTTTAGCTTGTTGGCTATCTCTAATAAGGTTGGTGAAGCCCAGCCTGCACACTCTTCAAAGCTGTTAGTTGAGATGGAATTAGAGTACTGTTTAGGAAATCTTTGTTACAGAGTTCTCCTTTACAACCAAACATGACAGACTTGGGTTACCCTTTAGGCTACCTTTGTTAGTGTGTTCTTTCAATTAATCTGCCAATCAAGGTGGCCTTAGGTTACTGTTCAGGCTATGTTTGTTGTACTCCGCAGTCACGACGGACCTACGTTACCGTACAGGCTGTGTCTCTCTTACAGTCTAAGTTCTTCTCATTCCCTTCCTATATCTGTACACCCTCTTTGTAGCAAAGTCTGTAAGTTACCCGTCTCATGATTGCAGTGGGCGCAGTAACTACAGTAGCCGCGATATGGAAAAACGTCAAGGTCCTCTGTGCATACAACCGTACAGTCCACTCTACCACTTGGCGGAATACATGTTCGGGGCTCTTTGCCGCGCACGTCCTCTCGACGCCTTCATTATGTTCATGCATACCGCCAGAAGTGTGGATTGGACGCAGCGCCACGTACACCATCAAGAACACCTCCTCTCTGTGCTTGGTCCGCCCACAACTGGCATACTAACACCGCGTAGCTTTCATCTGCACTGAAAATTTTCGTGCAATGGTCGAAGAGTACTACAGTAGAACCCAAAGCCTGTTCTAATGTAGTTATATACTATCCTACCCGTTACACAGCACAAACCCAACCTAACCTCAAATATCTGTTATAAAAGTAACCAGTATTAATAACGTACTGCCCATTCTACCATAAAAACAGATGCTTCAGCAACATTACAAGTCTTGTGCCTTTTGAATTCATCTCGTGCATATGCCGTTCCCATCACTTTTAAGTCTGCTGGGAGACCTCGATGCAGCTTAAGAATAGTTTTATACAGCATCCTTACTCGCTGTACGTGAGTCAGATCCATTCTTTCATTCGCAAAACGCATAAACTGACTCTACAGAACAGCACTTTTCTCACACTTGCACGACTGCCTTAACGACAGACACCATTCTCATTGATTTCAAACTACCAACCATGAATCGGAGGAATTTCCCAGACTGGAACAATAGTACCAACCTTATCTTAACTGTGCTACCAACAAACGAAGGCCTGGGAAATGAATAGTAACTACTGATTGTAAATGTGCCTAACTCGACAACAGGAATGTCGCCATTTGATGTGAAGAAACCAATAGAAATCCATTATTTCCTTAATTTGAATTTCTTAACAGTCTTTTAGGTAGCAACAGGATTCTTTTAACAGCATGCAGTATGACTGAAAACGTGCATTTAAGATTTAATTCTCTGCAGTCTTGTGCAGCGAATGCGGTCAGCTCGACTGTAAGAAAAGCAGAAAAATTTAGGAAGCCAGCTTCTGAGTAGAAGCTTTGGTAGGGTTTCATTGAAATCCCTCAAGAAAAAGTTGGACTGAAACCGCGAAAGATATGAATTCATTAATTTTGTTGTATTCAGCGATGAATTCTCCGCTATAACTAGTATAGTGTCCTTATATCACTGAAAAGGAGGACATGTCTACGTTTCCTATTAAAAAGAAAGAAGCTTGTAAATTTACCTCCGAAGATTATTACTTTGTGTTAAATACAATTTATTTAGCGCATATGCTTAAAGGCTAGGGGTTGCGAAGTATTCGCTGCTATTAGCGTTGCCGCCGTGTGTGTGTGTGAGAGAGAGAGAGAGAGAGATTGAGCAATGTAGGAGTGTTCACAACGTCCGTTTAAATGTAAGTAAAGCGACAAATAATAAGAGCTACACTTATTGTCCCTTGTGTAGTAAGAAGAAAATACTACAAAGAAATGTACGCCAGGTTTAGCCGGAAGGTTGCCACTACCCATTAGAAATGATGCAGCAGTGAAAGATTTTTTGCTTTGTATACCTGTTTTCGAATTTGCGAAACAGGTCTGCTAGGTTTTGCGCCTGATAGTTGGGATGTGATCTGTGTAGTTGGGTAATTGCTTCCCGACCTTTCGGAGAAATGTATGGCCCTGGTAAAGGCGGTATATTTCTTCGAAACGTCGGGAAAATTTCCTACACGGCGCAACAACCCAGAAGCCAACAATCTCGTAGCAGAAATCTCAAACGTCTCGCGAAATGGTAATCAACTAAAGTTTTGCGCCGCCCAATCATACTTTCGCAACCGCGTGAGAGTGCAGTCATTTTTATTGTCTGGAAATTTCTAATCTTATGTTGGCTGTCATTAAAGTTCTGGATTGTTAGTAATGTAATTTTAAATGCGATTTAGTGTTGCATGTATTAAGGTTTTAGGTTATGTTACAGAATGTAAGTTCGGTATGGTTTTTTTTTTTTTAGTGATGTGCAGGAACGTTCCTGTACTTTTGAAGAAAGTAATGTTTCATCCAACTTCATCTCATGCATGTAACTGAGAATCGTGTCAATGGATGAACACACACGTCAGAAGCAACTTGAGTCCAAGCAACACTGTTCAGAAAAACAGTTGCATTCTGAAGAAGTACGCAACGTAATAAGTTGTGCGAAGACTTCGACGAAATCTATTGGTGGCAGAGATTCTGTGGACAAGAAGGTACGTATGTTTTACTTCTGTTAAACTTTTTTTATGATTTCACTGATAAGATACATATTCAAAATAGGACCAAGTGTCACACCAACCTATAATAGGCGTGGCGTCAGGGTTGCCAGCAAATGGTAACACTCGGTTTTGTGATTTGGATTATTACTGTTCTGCATCAATGAGTGAATGTCATGCATATTGCGTATTTTTTTTAATTAGATTTGGTTGCAAGGTACTTTTACAGAGTAGGTTAGCAGTAGTTGTATCAAGGATTGTATGTGTTTCTGGTAATATTACTGACAAAGAAGTATTCAAGTTAGGCAGTAAATACATAGAACCATTTTTTTAATGGTGTGTAACAAATTAACTGACTGACGAATATAACTTAATAAATTCTGTCAATTCCGCAAATATTAATTGTCATTGACGATAGTCCTGCAGTCCTGAAACATGTAGGAGAGGAGAATAAATTTGCCCCAAGTTTGTTTAATTGTCCCTACTGTGTTGTTTTTTAATCAGTTATATTTTGTAATGAGTGTGTGGTGACATTGCATCGGTATAAGTATACACTTCATTTTTTTTGTTTATTTTAAAGAGAACCTGGGCAAAGAATGGGCATTATCAGTAATTTTTGTTTGGTTGGTAGGAATACTATATTCATAAGGCTTAGACAACTTTTTTTTTTCTCATATGGAACATACATATATATATATATATATATATATATATATTCATTTTATTGTCTTAATAAATAAGCAGTTTCATTATTTTTTAGGTGTTTGTTTTAAGAAATATCTGGCCATAAGTGATTATTCTTGTTTGTCCATAATAAATGAATACGTATTGGTCATGAAACAGCAATTTATCATAACCCACCAACACATTTTTACAGGAAACAGAAAAAACTTGACAGATCCCTAATAGACCAACACATGTGTTATATTTTTATGAAAATATAAGGATAAGCAATTTTTTTGTGGATACAAAATTTTGACAGAAGGTGTATTTTTAACCCAACTGCATAGTAATGAAGGAATCTCAGTCTGAGGAAATGTGTGGGTTGGGACAAATTGCTGTTTCATGAGCGATATGTTAATAGTGTATACATTAAAGAAAACAATGTTTAAAAAATATGTTTACTGTACTGGAGTACACCTACTCACTAATGTAAAGCATTTGCTTACTGTTCCCACATTTCTTGGTTTATTAGCAAACTCATAAGTATGCCTCATTTTGTGCATTGCTGATCATTAGTACATAAATACTTGTACCTCATTTTAATGTGTAGGAAATTTCTTTTTGGAGATGGCAAAATGTGGTCCTTTTCTGGGCTACCGTCATCCATTGACTCATTCTCGGGCCTCAGTTAATGCTGATCTACCTGCATTTTCCCAAGTATCATACTCTTCTACCCTAAAGACAGAGGAAACAGATTCCTTCAGAATGTTGTTACCTGCCTACCAAAGTATGTAGTGGCACATTGTCTTACATAATTATGGTTTGGTTCTTAGTTGGCAGTTCTGTGTTGCCGGGGTTTGCGTCCAGCATGTGGTGTAGTGGATCGTGATCTGTGGCAGTGGTACTGTGAGGCTCGGTCTAAGCAGCAAGGCAAAAAGGTGTCAAAGAGCATGGTACAGGCAAGAGCAAAGTGGGCCTTCCATCAGGCAGGCATCACAAATTTCAAAGTAAGCTGGGAGCCAGTATACGTTTAAAGTTATAATATACCTTGTAATCGGTAATAACAGTATTATAATGGTTAGAATATTATGATGAATGTTAGAAGCCAAGCATGTAATGCTGTATTTAGAGATGGTTTTAATGTAGTCCACAGATCCCTGTGGCCAAAAATTTTGGTGCAAGGGGAAAGTGAGTATCCTATATCCAAATGATGTATTAATGGATGAATGGATTAAGGTATTTCTTGTCATGAAAATAATGGAGAGAAAATAATATAGTTGCTCTTTGATGTTATACATCTTAAAATTAAGGGCTTTTGTTGGTGGATTTCAGTGGTAAGGAATGAATGTAAGAAATTAATCTTCTCAGAGCTTATAGACTTCAATGCATTTTCAAAAAGCATCAAAAACCTGTCAGTGAGTAACTACGACAGGAATGATGGTTGGCCTGCTGTCACAGACGATTTTGTTTCTGTTGTCATTTGCTGTACTGAAAAGCGATTAAAATACGGATGCACAGATTTTTTAAAAATCTGGGCGCCATTGCAAATTTTAGGTGTTGGAAGGATGACATGAAATGAATTCCATACTGAGGACCTACAAATATTAGGTGCCACCAGACAAAATTGACTTGTGTAGCCCACCTGGCACTGGGGATTTTTCACATCTGGCTTAAAAATTTGTGCTTCATGCAGGGTAAACCTGACTATTGTGGGCTTTCTCACACTAGTACATTTCTGATATAAACACTGAGAAGGGGCTGTCTGTCAGAAAGAATTGCTGAGAGGCTGGTGTGCATATGTCAGACTGATATGCATTCACAAGAAAATAAATTATCTTTTCCATACAACATACATTTCATTTAGTGGAGGAATGTGTCCTGTAGGTTTGGTTGATATTAATTTACAAGTGAGAGGTAATTTTTTATGTATTATTTTATCCATTGTTTATGACATATACTGACATAATTTTGATATTATTGTTTGTGGTTTTTTGTGCGTGATATTGAAGTGTGATTGCAGATGATGAGTCCTGTGTCATGTGTTTGACTGGAATGGGCGAATAATTTACACTAAACAGAACTGAACTAAATTAAAACTAAACTAAACTGAACTAAACTAAACTACACTAAACTAATCTAATCAGTTTTGTCAGGATATTCTGAGTGGTAAAGTCAGCAAATTTTCATTTGAATCTCAGCCATGAGATTTTACTGTGGTAAGTGAGATCTTTTGTGGTTGTTTTGACATCCTTCAGGCTAATGACATGATTTTACTTTAAAGTTGGCCTTGTTAACTTTCTACCAGGGTATTTTCTGAGGTCTTTCACGTGCCAAATCATAATTGGTCGGCCATTTTTCTTTTGATGCTCCATCTTTCTAACACTGTCAGAGAAGTGAGAAACTACTGATGCTTAATTTCAGGCAAGTGATGGTTGGTATCGACGTTGGATCAAGCGGTGGCGGAGGTTTGGATTTTATGAAGAGTCAAAAATGAGCCATGTGCTTGGTGAGCCATCCCCAAGTTCTTTAGATAATGAGACTCATGAGAAAGGACACTTAGTGACATCTGAAAACAGTACTGAAAGGAGCATTACTGAGAGTGCTGTGGATAAAATGATTGAAGGAAATGTTGAGAGCATACCACAAGACAAAGCAGTTGAACTAGGGAAGGATAAGAATTGTGTGGAGCAGACAGAAAAAAAGGAACATGACAAAACAAGACATTCTGAACGTTTATGTTCTAAAATACCCACAAAACATACAGCATTCTTAGTTGCACATAGCAGTGGTGAATCAAATGACAAAGAAAATGGTGGAGCTTGTCAGAGAACTGGTTTCATTGAACCAAGTGCAAATAATGTTTCAAATGTGGAACCTCAGCTTGACAGTGACTCCACAGCAATGCTGTCTACCCCAATGTTGAACATTGTAGATTACTTGCCACCAGAAATAATGCACAGTCTACAGAATAATTTGCCAAACAGTAGTACAAATGGTAATACCAATTCTGACAGTATGGATAATGTGTTCCCAACATCTGGTATGGATGCTGGTATGGACTGCCTATACTACTCACAGTCATGTGAACTTTCATTGCAGAATCATGTACTTTCAGACTGTGTGAATGAAACTGTATCAGTTGTGTCAGATTGCCCATTTCAATTGCATCACACTGATTCCTGTTCATGTGGAATTCCTACAACAGCTGAAGCTGAAAGACTGAAAGATACAGTTGGTTTTGTTTCATCTTGGAACAATAGTTCATCAAGTTTATTACATAATTTGGCCCTTAGTAATATCTGTGACAATGAAAATATTTTAGGTTGTTCCCCAGAGGATAGTGAAGACTTTGTCAATTCAGTATTTAAAGATGTGAGTTTGAATGTCAGCAGACAAGAAGAAATTAAGTGTAAAGGATCAACTGGGAGTACACAGTCAGATGTGCTGGCACTGCCTGTAACTCATGATGTTCTTGCCCCAGAAGTCATATTAGAGTCTCATACTTCCAGTGCAGGTCAGGCTGCTGATCCAGGCAGCAGACCTGTTGCAGTGGAGCTAAACACAAAGCAGAGCAAGAGACCTGAAGCACAGCAACGCAAGAAGGGGGAGAGGTACCTTCCTCAGTTCAAGGTGAAGGTTCTAGCCTATGCGGCAAGACACACACTGAAGGAAACAGCCAAGAAATTTAACGTGAATGATGGCACTATATCATCTTGGAAGAAAGAAAAGGGCTGGAAGAAACGGCTGGTTCAGGTTTGTGCTGTAACAGTGTTTCCAGTGTCTGTTGTCCAGTAGCATGTTTTCAGGAATTGTTATGTCTTGGAGGCATTCTTTATCAGATGATGCAGGTAGTGTGGAAGTTTGGTGACTGTCTTGCTGAGGAGAGTTTGTTGAATAGGTCCAGGTAAGTCACAGGACTTACTGTCCACCCAGAAGGAAAGCAGTAAAAATAAAGCAAACTAATTTAACATAACCTAAATTATGTCACAGACATGATATGTTCCTAGAGGCATTCTATGCAGAGGCACCAGCAGCAAGGTGCATCATCATGGTATGAGGGAGAGTCAAATGAAAACCTTAAAAGTGCGATAAAAATTCGAAACACAGCTCGATTGTCTTATAAGTTGACAAAAATGATACTCATGGTTTGAAGAATGGCCAACAGGTGGCTGTATGATGCAGGACTGCAACACAATGGCGCAGTATTAGTGTAAAAATGGCGGCCCCATGTGCAATGCGCACCAAAGAAGAACAGCATTCTGTCATCTGTTTTTTAAGTAGTGAAGGGGTAAAAACCATTGAAATTCATCAACGAATGAAAGTTCAGAATGGTGATGCATGTCTGTCACTACACCAAGTGTACAAGTGGACTAGGAAGTTCATGAACGGCATTAGTTCTGTAACAGACTCTCCTCGACCTGGTCAGGCACACCAAGTAGTGACACCAGAGGCCATTGTGAAAGAAAATTGCAGCGTAACAGTGAATGAAATAGCTGCACATCTGGATATGAGTCATGGATCAGCACACCATATCATCCATGATGTTCTGCAGTTCCATAAAGTGTCTGCAAGTTGGGTGCCACGTCAGCTGACTGCAGAATTGAAAGAATGACGTGTTGATGCCTGCCAAGAACTTTTGAAATGCTTTGAAGCAGAAGGTGATGGCTTTCTAGGAAGAACTGTTACAGGAGATGAAACCTGGGTCCACTACCATCAGCTGGAAACCAAGAAAGTGAGCGTGGAATGGTGCTATACCTACTCACCAAAGCTGAAAAAATTCCGCACACAACCATCTGTGGGAAAGGTTATGCTGACTGGCTTTTGAGATGAACGAGGGGTAATTTTGGAGCACTACATGCCCAGGGGAACACTGTGACCGGTGCAACATATGCAGATCTCCTAAAGAATCACCTGCGTCCTGCAATCAAGTCCAAACAACGTGGACATCTGAGTACAGGTGTTTTGCTCCAACATGACAATGCTCGGCCCCATACTGCCCGTTCAGTTGTTGCAACAATCCAAGATCTGTCCTTGTAGTGTCTTCCACATCTGCCATGTTTGCCAGACCTCACCCTCAGTGACTTTCTTGTCTTTGGACTGCTCAAAGAGGCAATGGGAGGAAAGTCTTTCAGGTCTGATGAAGAGGTGCAGCAGACAGTGCGCGAGTGGCTGCGCTTTCAACCAAAATAATTTTTTTTTCTAGAAGTATCTGTGCACTTCTAAAGCGCTGGAACACTTGTATGGAATGCATTGGAGACTACGTAGAAAAATGAAGTCATTGCGTACCTTTTGTGTTCAATAAATTACGAGATAAAAATATTTAAGGTTTTCTTTGACTCACCCTCGTATATTGACATAATTTAAATTTTTATTTAATATATTGTTAAATCAAACAATGTATTAGTAATGCTTATTAGGACTGATATGGAAACAAAGATTAGCTATAAATAGATCTTTAGGGTTTATAATTTTAATTACAGGACAACCATGTTACTACATTGCTCAGCATTGATTATTAAAAAATCTGGTCACTCTACATGTAAGTAAAGTGCATCACCACGCAAAAAATCCTGCCAGTGCAGATGATTCCATCCTGGAGCAGTGGTCTGTGGACATATCTGTAACTTTTAACTTTCATCAAAGGTTGGCAGTCTGAGAAGAAATGCAAGAGAAGTTTAGAGTACTTGATGCCATTTAAAAAATCGATATTTATGTTTATTATTGTAATTGGCTGATTAAATTTGTGAACTTTGAAGAACTGACAAGTCAGACATCTGAATAATTTTTGGCAGCAATAATAGTTTTTTTTTGCCTTGGATGAATTGAAGTTCCTTTTAAAATGCTTTTGACAACTTATAGTATGGGAGATCTTATTAGTTAAGGAATTACCCAGATTTCTTCCACACATGCATGTGGGCATGTGCGTGCATACACACACACACACACTTGGTAACATTATTTTGGTCGTATGTGATGTGATCATTGCCATTACAATAAGTGGTCTTGCATGTGATCCAGCATAATACTATGCAGGGATGAAATTTCAGAATTCGTGTTTGTCACGTGGCCAAGTTGATGAGAGGAAGAAAATGGGGGTACCACCAGTTTGTCCAGTGGACCAGCAATTCTTGACCTGGCTACGTCGGTGTCGGGAGCAGGGACGGGATGTGACTGCAGTAGAATTAAAGAACAAGGCCAGACGGATGGCTGACCAGTGCACAGTACAGAGTTGTCACTGGTTCAAATTATGGGTCAGCAGGTTAGAAGTATATAGATTGTCACAGTCTTTGCTAGGTGACAGGCTTCCTACCATTGAGACCTGGATCTGTGGTCAGTATTTGTGATGAACTCATCTGGCATTGGTTACTGATGATGGTGTACCATACATTGGACAAATTGGAAAATTATGTTAATAAACTGTTAAATATTCATGCAGCCAGTGAATTTATAGAGTTCAGGTGTGTGCTGTGAAACTATTAGGCCCAGGAGGAATTGGTTGTGGACCTGAATTACTGTATAAGATCAGAAAGTTTGCAGTACTTAGTTAATTAGAGAATAATTAATCCAATCAATCTGCAGGGCAAAGAGTTACTGTAGTAATTTACATGAAATGTTATTATGTCCAAATCTTTCAGACAGATTCAGTTGTATGAGTTCTGTTTTGAAAAACTTGAATCCATATGGTCAAGAAATTTAAATTTGGGATGAGAAAACCTAAAGGGAAGCAACCACTTAAGAAATATAGGAGTAGATGGCAGAATAAATTTAAATTTAGGGTGGATTTCTAAGAAAAAGTGCGTGGTAGTTCAACGCAGTGTTAACTGATTCAGGACATGAACCACTGACAGTATTTCATGAACACAGTGTTTAACCTTTACTTATTTACTTAATTGCTTACTTACTGACTTATTACTACTTTATGTTCTATAAATATAGGAAATTTCTTGACAAACTGAGTAACTATTAAACTTTTTTAAGAAATATTTTGTTTCATGGATTTAATATGTGATCCAGTTAAAATGTTAGCCGAGAATGTGAGAAGTAGTGTCAGGAATACACATGTTTCTGATACGATGTTAGGTATTGAAATTTACATGCAATAAACTCATTGACTTAAAACATACTGTAATGTGTGCTTATGTCTCCAGATTTGATGAGGAGCAGGTTTTTGAAGAAGACTTTGAGAATATGAAGCAGAAGAAGGAGAGGCACATTCAGTACCCTCTTGCATTCAAGGTGGAAGTTGCAACATTTGCAGAACACCATAGCCAGATATTGGCTGCTCGCACGTTTAGTGTTTCTCGAAAGAGAGTTTTTGAGTGGTTACAGCTTTGTAAATCAAAGTTTGCTAAAGGTATGAAATAATTGCTTGTGTACTTCTTATTAAGATTTTGTGAATTGTATCTTAGCACATTTCTAAAGAGTTGAAAGTGAATAATGTCCTTTGCTGTTGTACCTCATGCCGGTGAACATTTGCTTGGTCTTCTTAAGTTGGTGCTTCAGGATAGACATAAAATAACCCAGAACTGTATAGTTATAATTCCCAATTTTGTACAATTGATCAATGATAAGTACTGTTTATCTTGTTAGAACTATATGTTACACCAAATTATCTAAGATAATGGCAGTGTGTACTGAAGTGGAGCACTAAATAGTAGTGAAACCATTTTCAAGAGGACACTGCTGAAGACATGTCTCCATCTAAAACATCAGAATAATTCAGCATCAAAATTTTCATACGTGTTTAACATAAACATTACCATTTTAATACTTTTCCTGCTTGAAAGGGTTTCTTGTCTAAGAAGCGCACAATGTTCACAGTTCAGTGTTTTTACTTTTTTAATATGTTCTTCACATCAAAATCCTAAACAGCTTTCACAGGTTCCTATTAATTCCTTTGCTCATACATACATATCAAAGTGCTGCTATCAGTTCCTAGAAATTAACAACCAGTGTTGTCTCCACATGTATTTGTTTCTGTAGAATGACATGCAGCTTCCTGTGATGTGTGTGTCATTTCATGTTGGTCAGTGAGTGGACCCTGCTCATGAAGCCTGTTAGTGTTTGGGACCAGTTATTGTTTGAAGATTTATAATGGATTGTCTTAATAATATATGCTTCTGTCAGCTATTTTCATGTTAGTCCTGTCAGCTAGTTAGGGAATTCAGGTCCAAAACTTTGTTGATGCATTTTAACAAATGTAAAATCTGAGAGACAGAACCTCATGGTGCATGGGTAATTTGCAAAGTAAAGTGTTGGGTTAGAAGAGTACATAGTGATTATGTAAATGCTTTATTTTAATTTCAGTAATATGAAGTATCTGTGAAAATTTATCTACAGTTTTTAATCATGTCACACTGTGTGTGTGTATGTGGATTCCTCCAGTACTGTGAACTGAGTTTAATGTCAAATTTAAATTAGATGTCATCTGGCTGTGGTAGCTGTGTGTCATGCTGGAGATGCAGTATACATGAGTCTAGTGTATAGTGATGGAGGAAGTCTTGCCTAGTGAAAATTTTACCAGAAAAATATTTTGTGGATGTAATTTGAGACATGTAAAGATATAGCACAAAAGAAAGTTGTTTGTGCTGGAGAATGGTACCTGACAACTTTATCTGGACAAGTAGTAAAATGGTTTTTTCTAAAAACTCTCCACTGTCAAATGAATTGTCGTTTACCGGAGGTTATACATGGCTGTGAGTGTGTTAAATATCCTATGACCCTTTGACAGGTGTTTCAAAAGCAGCAGATGGGTCTTCACAAGCAGTAGATATGGAAGAAGAAGGCCTGAAGAAGGCTGGATCAAGGCGTTCAGAGACTGACGTGGAAGTTGATCAGGAGCTCTGGACATGGTACCAGAAGCAGCAGACAAAAGGCAGAAGGCCCAGTTGGCATGAGGTTGGTATATGCAGTACTGACACATGCAACCTGCCGTATGTGTCTTATAAGAGTCAGTTAACCAATGGTGCTGTTCAGTACTGTATATGATATCTGTCTGGGACATGAGGGCTTGAGCTTTGGCCAGAGGTTTGGTTGTTCTGACTGATTCTTGTAATTCTCGTCTGACCCTCTGTGTGAGTACCATTGTGTTTCCAGACCGTGCTATGCCTGAGGCAGCCCATTTCTTTTACAGGATTTACAATTAATCTAACATTGTTAGTATAAGAGTGCTTTTTCTTACAAAATTATTAAATTTCATAGCTGTGTACTGTGCTGTTTCTACTAGTCAGTTTGTACATGCCACATACAATTTATGTGAAAGTTAACTAATAAATGTCTGCACCATATTTTACTCTCCAAAATTGTGCTTTTATAGAAATTTGTATGTGAATGTGACTTGTAGCATTCAAGTCTAAATATTTTTTGAACTGTTGATGTTGCAGGTGCAGTCTAAAGGGTTGGAACTGTATCGAGGAAGAGGGAATGGGGGCATCAAGTGTTCATATCGGTGGTACAAGCGATGGTGTGATCGGTTCCATGTAGTGCTGCGACATGAAGGGGATGATGCTATGTTGGAATGGGCCCTGACGCAATTAGAGTTGGGGCGCAGTCTTAGTCACAGTGACCTGCAAGCGCATGCACTTAGCTTAACCTCAGACAATGCATTCAAGGTATGAGTGAATGCAAGCTAAATGTGGGTAAGAATTTAATTATGCCTTAAGTTCAAAATCTTAAAAAGGATTGACAAGTTCTGGTAAGACTTTGACACCTTAATCCTCTCCTCACTTTTGACTTTTCTTCAGTCTGTAAAACTCTCATATTGGCAGTGTTTGTCCCAACTGATTGCTCAGTTGCCAGGAGGGTCAAGAGGTATTTCTCTTCTGCAGAGTGTGCAAACTAGCTCTCTGGCCAACCCAGACTTCTGTCAGATTTGTACCAGAGCTTCTTTCCACAGGTGTAAAACATTTGAACACTGACCTAAAGGAAAACCTAACACAGTTAATTGTAAAGTGTGAGAGAAAAAACCAACAAGATGCAACAGTTAGATGTTTATTATCAACACATTCTCAACATGTTTTGGGCATCATTATGCCCATCTTCAGGAGAACAAGACGTATGTTACTGCATGTGGTGTGCTGCGCTGTAACAAGCGGGGAAAAGTAAGATATTAGCTTTAATGTCTTTTTTGTGTGGTATTGTGTAGTAAATCTAGATGGGATCTCGTGTGTATATGCGAATGTCGTGTGCAAATGGGTGTGTCGTGGTGTTGGACTGGTATCTGTATCGTGCATTTTCCAGGTCTGGTGTATCGGGAGCGGGTGTACTGATGCATGCATTGTGCCTGTTTGATGGGAGGGGTGTGTGGTGCAGGTGTTATTAGGTGCACTAGGGGAAGTATGCCGGTGAAGGGCAGGTTGGTATAGGGGGTGGAGATTTAATGTGAAGTTGGCTACATACCTGGTTCTGCTGGATGTGGTTGGTAGCGGTTGTGGGGCGCTGCCTTGTAGGGTGCGAGCACTGTGAAGGTTAC
>Ga0131853_10001081_pt1 | contig 49578 bp, 35 predicted proteins | sample TergutLab28metaG_FD_92764 | JGI IMG/M metagenome (GOLD analysis project Ga0131853, IMG submission 92764) | Labiotermes labralis P1 segment gut microbial communities from Petit-Saut dam, French Guiana - Lab288 P1 (version 2) (version 2) | ecosystem: Host-associated > Arthropoda: Insects >...
CGAACTGACTATTTGGTGGGGGTTTCAAGCCCTGCGGGCCCGGCGCTATGCGCGCGCTAAACGTGTGCCACTGGCACACAGCGCCCCACCAAATAGCTTTACATTTTCGCAGAAAATGTAAAGCCTTTATTGCAGTTAAAAAATATCTAATTAACTTAAATTATCCGGCTCATCGGTATGAACTTTAACTGCAATCTTATACCAATCCTAGATTAAAACCTGTAGTTTGAGCGCCGCCCCGAAAGCGCGAGGTGAAGCGCTTTTGGGGTGATTTTAGGCGTGATAAAGTACAGGATTTTAATCAGGATTGGTATTAGCATTAATAAATGAAGCTAAAGTTCGTACCCGGGGTGGCCGTAGTATGACAATATTGAATAAGCAAGCTGTTTTGCAATCATATTTTGATTCGAAGTATCTATAAGCCATGCAAAATCTTGAATATTGTTCATAAAGCTTGCTTCTACTATAACAGAAGGGGCCCAAACAGGTCTGCATACAAAAAAGTTAGCTTGGTTCGGGCGGTTGTGCCTTGTAGTTAATGGGTTTATACCATACAGCTCATTAACGAGATGCTGAGCAAGAGGCCTGCTGTTTGGGTTTCTGTACCAAAAGGATATGCCGTGTATATTGGTTGCGTCGGTAGTTTCTGCTGTACTGTCGGCGTGGATGGATAAAAACATATCGGGCTTAACCAAACGGCTTATTTCTGTACGCTCCTGCAAAGTATAAAATACATCTTCCGTACGTACTTGTACAACTTCTGCTCCGAAATTTGACAGACTGTCGGCAAGCTTCCCGGCTATAGTTAAATTGATATCCTTTTCGGCCAAAGCTGTTCCCATAGGCCCAAGCGCGCCGTAATCTTGCTGACCATGACCCGCATCTATAACAAACCTAAATCCTAAAAGAGGGCGGATGCCGGGGGTTAAAGTTCGCCGCCTTCTTATATTTAATGTAAATTCACCATCTGAAAAGCTTACATAATACCCCTCAATATTAACTGTGTCACTGATGGTAAATGAGTGATACGGTATGCCATTATGAAAACCGGATGATATCTCAGAGAAGAATGCCTCGTCAGGAGGTATTTCAGACAGATCAATTGAAGGGGGAATAGTTTGCAGCGCATAATAGACTCTAAGCTCGCTGCTGTCGAAAGAGGCCTGTATTGCCGGATAATGGGAGGCCCTCCATACAATTTTGTCTGTGAACTCCTCTTTAACATATTTCCCTTCTGTAAGGGCATAGTTAATCACTTCATTTTCCAGACGTAGAGAAACATTTTCTCCCTGTATCCATATTCCAGATTCCAGCCTAACCCAATCACCGCCTGCAGATATTGCTTTTACAGTGGCTTGCTGGCCTCTAAGTACATTCCAGTTTGGGCCTCCGGTTATGGTTGGGGCAGGAAATGTCCAAGCTGATGCTTCTGTTACTGTTGCGTAAAAAGGCGCACTCTCGCTTATCAATTGTATTTCTCCGCCAATTTTCACGGACGTATACTCGCCAAACTCCATAGTATACACAGGGTGGCCTAAGGAGATAATGGGGTCTGGCACTATTATTGATGGAATCTCATAAGCGGCAATGAAAGTTGTAGTATAAATTTGGCTGCCGGTGGGGTTTGGGAACCTATGCTCCGGTGTAAGTAAAAGTATTTCGCCGCCAAAGTTTACTGTTACTGAGGCACCAACAGGAGCTGTTGCTCTGAAATTTATTATGTCTCCAAAGCTTACGTACTCATTTTCAATTGGAAAAACATTAGTGATTGCCGCTTCTCTTATTGTTGGATGGGCCGGCAAAATGACAGGTTCTCGCGTTATTATTCTTACAACATCCGGCCCTGAATCTTGAGAAAATACAAAAACATTATCTCCAAGCGAAAGTGGCACAAAAACACTAAAAAACCCTTCGGCAGTACGATTGGCGACGGGTTGTGAATTCATGTAAAGCTCTTCGGCAGGGTCAGATGTACCAAATATGTTAAAGCCGGCCCCGGTTGATGAAGTGTTGCGCGAAGGTTGTGCTACAGATAATACAGGCATAGGGCCGGCATACACAGTTAAGTTGCATCTAAAGGCAAACGCTAAAGAAAACACAAGCCCTAAAATGCAAAAAGAACCCAAAAACTTTATCATATAAATATCCCCCTTTCCTGTTGAATTCTACATGATTATGCTAACTCTATTTTCCGGCATTATACGCTAAAGATTAAAACTTGGCAATGATGCGTAATATATTTTGTGTATTTTCTTCATTATAAGTACTTTAGAAGATTTTTCAGGTTTAGTACAAAAGGGTTTTATTTTAAGGGAGGGACTTACAAGCAGCTTTATCAGAAAACTGAAAATATGGATTTTATAATAAAATTGTGATATGATATAAATATAAAAAATGTAAGCGGTTCTAAGTGCGTTTTAACTTCGTGGTTCTGAAGATTTTTTTCTATAATTTGTTAGCGGTTTTATTGCGTGTTTAGTTCTTAATGTACTTTAGATAAAAGATGCATAATGAAAGGAAAGAACCATGTTTCATATTATAGTAAATCCTGTTGCAGGGCGAGGCTGCGCTCTTAAACGGCTAAGCTATCTGACAAAACTGTTTGAAAATAAAGGAGTTGGTTATAAGGTTTTTGAAACAAAAGCCCCTATGGATGGCTATGAAATTGCTAAACGCCTGTGCCGGGAAAATAGCAGTGGCATCATAGGTGTTGGTGGAGACGGTACTATACAAGAAATAGCAGCCGGCATGATGGAAGCTTGCAAAGGAAAGCCTTACATACCGGTTCCTCTTGCTATCTTGCCCTGTGGGAGCGGCAATGACTTTGCTATAACTATAGGAAGGAGTAAGTTGGGTTTTATGCGAAAATATCACTCTATAAAAGATGCTGGAGCAGCTAAAACGGTGTTTAATGCAGTGACCGGCGGACGGAAGCATAGAGTGGATTTAATTAAGGCTGACAGCATGGCATTTTTAAACATCGGTAATATGGGGCTGGACGCTAAGATAGCAACAAATGCTTTGCAACTAAAGAAAAGGTTTGGACATTATGCTTATATTGCGGCAGTATACAAAAGCATTACACAGCATGAAAATTTGCCTCTTACTATTAAAGTTGACGGAGAGGTTTTGAAAGGTAAGTATACTCTTGTAGCTATATGTAATGGGCAGTATTACGGCGGCGGCCTTAAGATAGCCCCAAAAGCCTGTGTTGATGACGGCAAAATTACTGCCTGCCTTGTAGAATCTATGAGCCGCTCTAAGGCTATGCTGCTTTTTCCGACAATATTACTTACTCTACATACACATTTGAAAGAGGTGCGGTATTTGAAATGTGATTCACTGACGGTTACTTTTGAAGAAGGTGAAACTTTGTGCTTAGACGGCAATTTATACAAAAAATCCGGCAATGTAACTTTTGAAGTTTTGCCAAGGGCTCTCAGTATTTTTGTGTAGGTTGAAGGTTAACTGCAAAAACGGCTTGAATCGCTCGACGTTATATGATAAAATACGACATTGAACTTAGATAACTATTAGGAAGGTGGAAAACAGTGAAACCGAACAATGTAATAGTAAATAAGGGTCGGAAAATAGATAATAGGTCTATTAGCGCAGTTAGAGCTGCAAGAAGGTTTAGTTTGCACAAAGCTGCTATTAGAATAACAGCGGTGTTTCTTATAGCCGCCCTGCTTTCGCAGCAGATATTTAAGCTTACACCTATATTCGCGAATGATGCTGATACCGGTGAGCAAGAGCAAGAGGCATTAATGTTTGATGTGGACGGTATAATAAAATATGACGGGGAACCAATTTATGAAGATATGATATTGCCGGAGTATGCTGAGCTTACAGCACTTTATGAATTTAAGGCGTTTTACGGCGACTTATTTGATAATGTTAGTGTTATACTTCCTGAATTGCTGCTTGCTGCACATTTTGGCGAAATTGATGTAACGGTGCGAGATGAGTTTGACAATCATGCAAGTGCAGGCCGTCTTCTTATTGAAGAAGATGGTGGTATACGCTTTAGCCTCGACTTGACATATGGATATGACTTTTTTTCTCCTGATTTTCCGGGGCCTGGGGATTTGCACCCTGATATTGACTTTGAACTTGAGCCTGATGACATAGAAGATGAAGAAGAGCCGGAAGAACCTGACGATATAGATGATGAAGATGAGGGCGAAGAACCGGGTGATATAGATAATGACAGCGACGGCGAAGAACCTGAAGTTCCCGAAAATATAGACACCGGCGAAGAAGAACCGGCAGAGCCCGGCGATGAAAATGAAAAAGATGAAAAAGAGACTGAAGAACTTGATGAGACTACAGAGCCCGGTGGCATAGAACCCGGTGAAGAATCTGAGCTTTTCGGCGGGCTTAGTGAAATAAGCGGAAACGATGAAACCGAAAGGCTTGTTCTTGGGGCTTCTATGGTTTTCGATGATGATGAGTTGGATTTGTTGATTTATGACGAAATTGATTCTTGGGAAGTTCCATATTATATTATTTCTTTTGAGATACCTGTTATATTTGATTTAGACCTTATACCCGAGCAGGAAGCGCCGGGCGAACCACGGAGAGTTACTTTATTAAGTGGAGGTCAGCCGGTTACGGTTAGCCTGATTGCTGCAGAAGGTCTTGCTATTGCAGCGAGTTTAGGTTTTTTACCCCCGTGGTATGCTGACATCAGTAATAATAACAGACGGCCATTTATAGGCTCTGTACACGATTATGGTTTTTTTGTATTCGGCAATTTGAGTGTTACAACTACAGGCTGGGGTATGATGCACTCTGAAAGCGGAGTGGCTATTAGAGATAATTTGATTTTGACATCTGCTTATGTTGATTTTGGCGGTGCACATTACTCAGTAGGTGTTCAAAGGCCCCCGCATAACCCTCGTATGCTTGTAGGGAGGGATGTGACAGGTACTGTTCCGGCGGGTTCGCCTGCGGCTATAATACTGCATGGCGGGGATATATTGGTTCATGAAGATGCAGTGATAAATCTTAATGCCAGTATAGAGCCTGATAACATCATTCATACCTCCGCTAACAATTGGGGTACTGTGCCGCGAGTATCAAGGGCAGAGATTGTTACTTTCTTTAATCAGGCACATGCAGAATTAAACAGTCTGAGCAGGCATTACAGCCTGCGCATAAATGAGCCTGGTATATTCCGCGGGGGCATAGCGCCGGCTGGCCGCCTTATTGAGCTACCGCCTGATCCTAATCAATACGACATTCTTATTTATGATGTAGTAGTTGAAAACGGTGTTATACAGCTTCCTATACTTAACTTCGACGGATTCGATGAAGACCGCTTGTATGTTTTGAATGTTGGAAACTATGGAACTGTGCGTTTTTCCGGCGATACATCAGTTTCGCCATCACTGGGTACGGGAGTTGACGGGCTATATGAAACTGCCCGTGAATACAGCCATAGGATTATTTGGAACTTTGTAGGCACCGGTGATATTATTACAGATTGGCAGACCATTATGGGCTCTGTAATTGCACCCAATGCACATTTCCGTGCGACTGGAGGCGGCTCTGTCAACGGCTATCTGATTACAGGCCACTTTACCCATAGCGGTCAAGGTTTTGAAGTTCACACAACTGTTAAGGACCCTAATCCTGAAAGGCCAAATAGGCCACTTAGGCCGCTTCCGCCGCCGGAACCTCCGACAGGCCCGGAAGAGCCGAATATAGACAGGCCGCCTATTAGCCCCCCGCCTGTGCCGCCAATTGACCCGCCAACGGTGCCGCCGATAGTACCACCAATTGACCCACCAACGGTACCGCCAATAGTGCCGCCAATTGACCCGCCGACGGTGCCGCCTATTGACCCACCAACGGTACCGCCTATTGACCCACCAACGGTACCACCTACTGACCCACCAACGGTACCACCTGTTGAGCCACCAACAGCACCACCTGTTGAGCCACCAACAGCACCGCCTGTTGAGCCGCCCACAGTGCCACCTGTTAACCCGCCAACGGTACCGCCTGAAGGCCCTGATAATCCGGAGGTGCCTTTGATACCACCATTGCCACCCGGTGAACTTCCGCCCGGTTTTGAGGCTGTAAGGGTTCAGGAGGACTACTCTGAAAGTGATGATTTAATCTACATTATACATGATGATGCTGGCGTGCCTCTTGGTATGGTGCGTGTTCCCAGTGGCATGACACTTAGTGATATTCATATTTTTGATAATAAGATACCACTTGCAAGACTCAACCCTCAGACTTCTGATAGCAGCTCAGGCTTAGGTCTTATACCTTTAAATATGTATGTGTTTGTTTTTGTGCCGGCAGTTATGATGTTTAGAATGATACTGCGCAGAAGAAATATATTTTAGATCATGAAGATTCTAGTTTTATATTTTTCAGGAGCAGGTGCGACGAAAAAAGTTGCGGAATTAATTTTTGCCAAGCTTGTACAAGATTTTGAAGCCGATATGTTCTCTGTTGAAAATGGTTCAATTTTCAATAGAGAACATTATGATGCGCTAATAATAGGTACACCTGTTTATCATGGGGCTCCGGCAAGAATTATCATGGATTACGTTAACGCCATACCGGCCCTAAGTAAAGATATGCCTGCATTTATTTACAATACCAGTGGGATGTATTCGTTCAATACAAACCGTATATTAGCTAAAAAGTTACTTGATAAAAACATCTATACTATTATGGATAGGTCTTATAGAGGGCCGGCTAGTGACGGTGCAATTTTAGCACCTTTTATAAAACGTTTTTTTGAGTTTGAAAAGGGTATTGAAAAAAAGGTTGATGATGATTGTAAAAAGTTTTTGGAAATGTTAAGCAACGGCATAGTTCAAAGCTATATACCTAAATTTAACCTTTTAAGCGTTCTAAACGCACCCAATAAAGCAGCCGGACAATTTATTACGCTTAAAATTCATGTGCACAAAGATGAGTGCATAAAATGCGGGCTTTGTATTGCCAATTGCCCTCATTCGGCGGTTTTAGTAAGCCGGAACGGTTATCCTCTGTTTGAGCCAAGCAGTTGTGAAAATTGTTATCGCTGTATACACCATTGTCCAAAAGCGGCATTGTCGCTTAGTAAACGCCAAAAGCTAAAAAAATTGCTACCGAAAAATTGAGTTTAAGGGCTTAGTTATGTTTTTCTGTAAAATAATATCAATGGTTCTGTCAGGTTAAAGTCTGTTTTGTACTAATGTATGGTTTTTGGCTGGAGTAAAGCGGCTTTTAAACCGGGTACAAATTCAATTTGCAGTGGTGTATAAAAGCCTTTATTGTAATGATATCAAGCCCCGGTGCGTAACAAAAGGAGCTCAGACAAAATGGCAGCTAGAAAACAACGTGATATGTTAGCGTCTATTCTAATTTTAGTCGGCATAAGCCTTGTAACTCTTGCGGTTATCTCCGGGGTAACATCGTATAGGGCTGTTTATCACGAAAATATAAATTCGATGCGGCAGCAAAACAGAGCTCTTGTTAACCGGTTGGAGGGCTGGATTGCATTAAAGGGCAGCCTGGTAGAAAACAACGCCATGCTACTTAGAGATTCAAATGTAAGAAGGGAAACGGCCTTAGAATATTTCATTCGGCAAACAGATTCTATGGATGATGTATCTGCTGTATATGCGGGTTTTCCTGATGGAAGTTTAGTTTTTGGTGCCGAGTGGGATATTCCTGAGGGCTGGTATTTTTCAGAGCGCCCTTGGTATATGACAGCCGCCAGCAACCCCGGTCAAGTAGTATTTACACGGCCTTATATGGATGCAAACTTAAATGACTTAGCTTTTTCCGGTGTTCGTACAATAAGTGACTTTGGCACAGAGCTTGGGGTAGCTGCGCTTGACATACCTCTTAATACAATGGCAGAGCTTATAGCCTCAGATAATGAGTATACTCACAGCTTCTCTTTTATTCTTGATTACAATGGGGATATTTTATTTCACCCTGATACTGCCTATGTGCCCTTAGACGACTTTACTTTTCAAAATATAGGTGAAGTAGCAGAGGGTATATATACCAATATGTTTGAATCCATAGTGAATTCAGGGTTTTATAGGGGTAGGAGTGTAACATATGTAGGCACTGCACTGGATTTTACCGGATGGTATATTATTACCAGCGTGCCCGCTTCATATATTATGGGTAATGTTTATACAACTCTGCTAAGCGTAATCGCGACGGCTGTTTTCTCGTTGCTTGCCCTGTTTGGGACGGGAATAATGCTGCGTAAGGTAAGCAAGATACTACATAGTGAACGCGAAGCAAATGAAATGAATGAAGCTCTTTTAGCTGCATCACCTTTTGCAATTGATATGTGGGATGAGAACTTTAATTTTCTTGATTGCAACCGGCAGACATTGGATTTTTTTGGAGTTTCAAGCAAAGAGGAATATATTGAATGCTTTTGCGAGCTTTTCCCAAAATATCAGCCCGGCGGTGCGCTGTCTGAAGAAAAGGTTTTAGGGCACATGAAAGCGGCTATGGAGAACGGCAGTGAGCGGTTCGAGTACATGCTTCAAAGCTTAGACGGCGAGCAGTTGCCGGCAGAGGTTATACTGGCACGTATTAAACGCCGCGGCAAATATGTGCTGGTTGGGCATATTGTCGATTTGCGTATGGTAAAAGCAGTTATGAAAAAAGAGAATGAAGCTACTGAGCTGTCCCAGCTTTTCATGGATCTTGCGCCATTTTGCATTGAGTTATGGGATGAGGATGGCAAACTGATTTATTGCAACCAAAAGATGATAGATGTGTCTAATCTAACCACCTTTGAAGATTATAAAAGCCGGCTGCACGAGATGGTTCTTCCAAGGCAGCCTGACGGTACGCCGTCGGAACTTAAGATGGCCTATATAATGGACAAGGCTATGCGGGAAGGTTTTGTGAGAACAGAATGGACGAAGGCAACAATAGACGGTGAGCCGGTGCACTTTGAAACTCAGTTTTTTCGCATAACACGGTACGGCAAAAAAATGCTGTTGGCATACAGCCATGACCTTAGAGAGGTTAGAAGTGCAGTGGCTAAAACACGTGAAGCTGACGAGAGAGCAATGCTTATGCTGGATGCAACACCACTTTCTTGTTTTATGGCAAGGCGTGTTGTTTCAAAAGATGGTGTTGTGGGCCTTGAAGCTATAGACTGCAACAAAGCAGCCATAGATTTATTTGGTTTTTCATCTAAAGAGGAAGCCATTGCCCGTTTTTTTGAGATATTCCATGGCCCGGAAGAAGAATTTTCTTTTAATGACGTACTTGATGATGACGGTGCCGCAGCACTTGAGAGTGGGTATCATTGTTTAGAATTTACTCATCGCAATTTGGAGGGTGAGCTTATTCCTTGTGAAGTAACTTTGATAAAAGTTAATTACCAGGGAGAGTCAATTATAATAGGCTTCCAAGATGACTTACGTGAAATACAGGCAGCTAGAGAAAAAGAACGCGAAGCTCATGAATGGACTAGGAAGCTTGTAGATGCCGCTCCGTTTTTTGTTGAAATATGGAATGACAGATATAATTTAATTGAGTGCAACATGCCTGTGGCAAAGTTGTTTAATTTACCCGGAAAAGAAGAGTTTATAAGGCGTTACTACGAGTTATCTCCTGAGTATCAGCCATGTGGTACGCCATCAAAATATAAAATACGCGAACTGCTGGACAAGGCTTTTAAAGTTGGTACTGTGCGCTCTGAGTGGATGCACATAGGCCCTGATGGTGAGCCTCTGCCTTTTGATGTTTCATACGTGCATCTAAAACGGGGTGATGATGATGTTATTGTAAGTTATAATCATGACCTTAGGCCAATTAAAGCTATTATGGCAAAAGAGCGCGAGGCAGAGGAGGAGAGCAGGGCAAAATCCCGCTTTCTTGCCCGCATGAGCCATGAAGTTCGTACACCTATGAATGCAGTTTTAGGGATTACAGAAATACAATTACGCAAGGGAGGGCATTCCCTTGAGACAGAAGAAGCCTTTTTACGCATTTACAACTCTTCAAGGTTGCTTTTGACCATTATTAACGATATACTGGACCTGTCTAAAGTAGAAGCAGGCAAGATGGAGATTGTACCCTCTGCATATGAAATGGCCAGCCTAATTGCTGATACCGTTCAGCTTAACCTTATGTATATAGGCAGCAAGAGAATTGAGTTTACCTTAGGCATAGATGAGAAAATGCCGGCATATCTTATAGGGGACGAGCTTAGGATTAAGCAGATTTTAAACAATATACTTTCTAATGCTTTTAAATACACCAATGAAGGTGAAGTTTCTTTAGTTTTCAAAGCAGAGCATGGCCCGCAAATAGATGATGTTACGCTTATTTTTATGGTAAGTGACACGGGGCAAGGGATGACTAAAGAGCAGGTTGGGCAAGTGTTTGGCGCAGAGTTTACCCGTTTCAACCTGGAGTCAAACCGCGTTATTGAGGGCAGCGGTTTGGGTATGTCCATTGCTCACTCTTTGGTAAAAATGATGGATGGGGATATAAAAGCAGAAAGCGAAGAGGGAAAAGGCTCTGTGTTTACTGTGCGTATACCTCAAAAGCTTGAAAGCGGTGATATTCTTGGAAAAGAGGCGGCGCAGCGGCTTGAGAGTTTAGAAGCTTCTCAGTTATATCTTAAGAAGACGGCAAAAGCACATATAGAGCCCATGCCTTATGGCAGTGTGCTTGTGGTTGATGATGTTGAGTCTAATTTATATGTGGTTAAAGGTATGCTTATGCCTTATAAGATTGCTATAGAAACTGCTGACAGCGGGACGGAGGCTATAGCAAAGGTTGCAGAAGGAAAAGTATATGATATAATATTTATGGATCATATGATGCCGGGCATGGATGGTATAGAGGCTGTTAAAATCATAAGAGATATGGGTTACAGGTATCCTATTGTGGCTCTTACTGCCAATGCTACTATAGGTGCTTCACAGATATTTTTAAATAATGGCTTCCAAGACTTTATTTCAAAACCTACTGACCCTGATAATCTTAATAAATGTCTTATAAATTATATTTATAATAAGCAGCCGGAGGAAGTAATTAAGGCTGCAAACCTGTGTTATCCCAGTCAGGATAGCTCTGCATCTAAAGTTCTAAATGACAGGCTGGTAGAGTCATTTTTAATAGACGCAAAAAAATCCATTGTAGTTTTGGAGCCTATCGTACAAAAGCCGGAGCTTGATTTAAGTGAATTAAAAACATACACTATTCAGACCCATGCAATAAAAAGTGCTCTTTCTAATATTGGCCGTACGGAGCTTTCTCAAATAGCCTCTGTTCTTGAGCAGGCAGGTCGGGATGGAGATAAGCAGGCAATAAAAAGAGATACGGAAAAATTTCTGGAGAAGGTAAAAGAAGTCGTAAAAGAGCTTTCGGCTAAGAAGGATAAGTTTAGCGTTAGCTATGATGATGACCCGGTTTTTTTGCGTGAGCGCCTCTATGCTATTTCTGAGGCTTGTGCCAATTATGATAAGAAAACCGTGGAAAAATTGTTAGCTGAATTTAAAGAAAAATCTTTTTCCGTCGGAACTAAAGCAGTGCTTAATAAACTACCTAATCTTTTGCTGCTAAGTGATTTTGAAGAGGCGGCTGCTTTGGCAAAACAGACTGCTGATGCTTTACAAACAGGTGCAAAGGAGTAATTATGGAAAAGACCATTTTTGTTGTAGATGACAGTGTGACTAATCTTGCCGCAGCTGCAGAAGCTTTAGAGGATTATTATACGGTAATTACTATTCCGTCAGGCAAAAAAGCTCTTCACCTTTTGGAAAAAGTTAGGCCTGACCTCATATTGCTTGATATAGAAATGCCGGAAATGGACGGCTTTGATATATTAAATCACTTAAAAGCCAGTGAAAAGTATAAAGATATCCCTATTATTTTTTTGACTGCGGTATTAGACTCCGATATAGAGAGCAAGGCGCTTGAAATGGGGGTTATGGATTTTATAGTAAAGCCATTTTCTACTCCTGTACTTTTAAACAGAATAAGAATCCATTTGGATATAAGCGAAGTAATCCGTGAGCGTACCTTCCAGCTTAACCGCGCAAAGCAGGATATTATTTTTGTTTTAGCAGATGTCGTTGAAAACCGTGACGAGTCAACAGGAGACCATCTGGGCCGTACAAGCCGGCTTGTAAGTAAGCTCATTTATAAAATGCAGGAAAAAAGGCTATATTATGATAAAATTAAGGGTTGGGACCCTGTTTTAGTCGGCGAATATTCTCTTTTGCACGATGTAGGTAAGATTAATATACCTGATGCTATCTTACGAAAACCCGGAAAACTCACAGCGGAAGAATATGAAACTATGAAGTCTCATGTTTTGGCAGGCCGGAATATTATTAATAAAATAATTGTAAGAAGCGGGGAAAATGTGTTTTTGCACAACGCTGTAATGTTTGCAACTTACCACCATGAACGCTGGAATGGGACAGGTTATCCCTTTGGTCTTAAAGGGGAAGAGATTCCTGTTCAAGGCCGGGTTATGGCTATTGTAGATGTGTATGATGCGCTAATCTCCGCACGTTCATATAAAGAAGCTTACAGTGACGAGCGTGCTATAGAAATTGTTAAAGCAGAGGCAGGAAAGCATTTTGACCCAAAAATCGTGGAGATTTTCTGTGAGATTACGAATAGGATTAAAAACTCTAAAGAACTGCATAAATAAACCAAGGTCACGAAAAACTATAAAGCGAGGGATTTTTCCTTCGCTTTTTCTGTTATAGTGAAATGAATTTATAGTGGAATTCCTTTGAAACAGTAACAAAAATATAGCTTGCTAAAATTTTGTTACTATTTCAAAGGTAGGCTAGGCGGCGCATAAGCGGCCTGGCCTATCCCTACAAAATCGCTGCATGTGTAGCGATTTTGTAGGGATTCCACTATAACTTTAAAATTCCCGCACGCAGTGTAGGGAGATTTTAAAGTTAAACGAACGTCCCGCACCGCGATCCCGGAGGGATTAAGATGTAGTCTTTTTTCGCCAAAGGCGAAAAAACCGTTCGAGCTTGTGACGTTAAAGCCCGTCACAAGACTCTCACTGACTTGTTGCTTTTCAAGTTAATCTACTATGTGTTCACATTTGGGCTGTATCTCTTTTAAAGTGATACAGCTATACTGCTTATAGAAAGGAGAGGATTGTTTGCAACTGCCCTGGGACAGAAATTATATAAAAATAAGCTTCTATTTAGCTTTAAGCTTAAGTATATTTTACATCATTAAAACGCTGATAGACACATATGCCTTTATAATCACAGATGCAGACAAAATTGCAGGCGGCATTATTCTTCTTTTGAAAGATGCGGCTAATATATTATCGCCACTGATAATAGCCTTAGCCATTTCATATTTATTAAGCCCTATAGTCACTTTTATTCATAAAAAGACGAAAATCACCTCTGCAGTGCAGGCTGTGAGCTTGCTGTATGCTTTTGTGGCAGCTGTTTTTGCCTTGCTGACTGCTTATATAATAATTTCAGGGAGCTCATATCAATTTTTTTCTGAGAAGATAGTCGAATTTAGAATGCAATTAAACGATATGTTGGTTTTAATAAAGCTAAACTTTATTGAATGGGGTATGGAAGGCGCTGTTCACTATCTTGACGGGCTCACCGGACGAATCTCATTTCCCGAAAGAAACGGAGAAATTGCCGGCACCATAAGTTACGCAGCGAGATTTTTTGTAGACCTGTTTATAGGGCTTGTTGCGGCATTTTATATACTCGTAAATAAAAAGAAACTTGTAGAAAATACTGTGAAAAATCTTGAACTAATACTGGAAAAAGAGGCATATAGAAAATTAAAGATTGTCTTTTTGGATATGCACAAAGTTTTTTCAGGTTATATCAGGGGACAAGCAACTGACGCCCTTATTATATCTGTACTCATAGGCGCAGGGCTTAAACTGATTGGCGTAGAGTTTGCGTTTGTAATTGGTATAATCACAGGGTTTACTAACTTAGTCCCGTATTTGGGTGCAGCAGTAGGTTTTGTACTTTCTGTTGTAATGGCGTTTATAACGGGGCCGCCTATACTTGCTTTTTACGCTGCCGTCTATGTTATATTCATACAGCAAATTGACAGCATAGTAATCATTCCTAAAATAGTGGGGAGAAAAGTCGACTTAAGCCCTGTTGTGGTCATATTGGCGGTGGTTATAGGAGGCAGACTTTTTGGTTTTTTTGGAATGGTATTTGCTGTGCCGGTATGTGCCGTACTAAAAATATGGCTGATGCGCTTAATGGAAACTCTTGCAATTAAACGGAAAAATAAGTATAATGTGCACATAAGGAAGAAACTCTGAGCAGTACGAAGAGTTTCAACATGCCCTGAAAGGAGGGATAGTATGATAGTTAGGGAGCTTTATGATGAGTTGATAGCAAAAATCAAAGCGGGCAATCCTAACAGGGATTTGAGTGATGTAATTAAGGCTTATGAGCTTGCCTACAGCGCTCATGGCAGCCAGCTTCGTAAATCCGGTGAACCTTATGTTATCCATCCCTTGTCTGTGGCCCTAATATTAGCTGAAATGGGGCTTGATGTTGAAACTATTATAGGTGGCATACTTCACGATGTTATAGAGGATACGGAATATACATACGCTGATGTTGTCCACGAATTTTCAGAAACCGTGGCAGTGCTTGTGGATGGCGTGACAAAACTTGACAAAATCGAACTTAAAAAAACCCTTGACGATCAAGAGAGGGAAATGCTTAAGGCTCAAATGGAAGAGAGCCAAGAGCGCCGCATACGAGAGAAGAAGTTAAGATATGAAGAAGAGCGGGAAAGAGAGCGGGAAAGAGAAGAGGCGCTGCTGCGTGAGCGCTTGTCGCGAAATGATGAGGTGCAGGCTGAAAATTACCGCAAAATGTTTCTTGCAATGTCGAAAGATATTAGAGTTTTGGTTATAAAAATTGCCGACAGACTGCATAATTTGCGCACTCTTAAATATATGGCTCCTGACAAGCAAAAGAAGATAGCCAAAGAAACCCTTGATATATATGCTCCTTTGGCGCATAGGCTTGGTATGGCTAAAATTCGCCATGAGATAGAAGATATTTCGTTCAGATACTATGACCCGGATGCGTATTTCGACCTTGTTGAGCGTATCAGCCGCAAGCAAAGAGAGCGGGAGGAATTTGTAAGGCAGATTGTAACAAGCATAGAGGAAAAAGTTAAAGCGGCCGGCATTACTGCAGTTATTGAAGGCAGGCCCAAGCAATTTTTCAGCATTTATAAGAAAATGATGAAAAAAAGTAAAACCATAGATCAAATGTATGATATTTACGCTATAAGGGCAATAACGGGTACGGTTATGGAGTGTTATGAGATTTTAGGCATAGCTCATGACATGTATAAGCCCATACAAGGCCGGATTAAAGACTATATTTCCATGCCTAAGGCTAACAAATACCAATCTCTCCACACTACTTTGATGGGCCACGGGGGAGAGCCTTTTGAGCTTCAGATCCGCACATGGGATATGCATAAGACAGCGGAATATGGCATTGCTGCCCATTGGAAATATAAGGAAAACCCTGATGGAAAGGCTACGGATGATGACATTAGCTGGCTCTCACAGATAATTGAGTGGCAGAAAGACTTATCTGACAATAAGGAATACCTTTCAGAGCTTAAAACAGAGCTGAATATTTTTCAGGAGCATGTGTACTGCTTCACTCCGAGAGGTGAGGTTGTAAGCCTTGCGGCGGGCTCTACACCTATAGACTTTGCCTATGCAATTCACTCTGCTGTTGGCAATAACATGATAGGTGCACGGGTTAACGGCAATATTGTTCCCTTTGATCATGTGCTTGGAACAAGTGACAGGGTAGAAGTTATAACCAGCCGTAACTCTACAGGGCCTAAGCACGAGTGGCTCAGTATTGTTAAAAGCTCTCAGGCCAGGAGCAAGATAAACCAATGGTTTAGAAACCAAAATAAGGAAGAAAATATCAATAAGGGCAGAGACCTTCTTGAGAGTGAGGCAAAGCGTAAAGGTTTTGAGTTTGCCCTGCTTTTTACAGATGCTCGCAGAGAGCCTATACTTAGGAGATACAGCTTTAACACAGTAGAGCAGTTATATGCTTCTGTTGGTCATGGCGGTATCAAGGAAGGCCAGGTAGTAAACCGCATTATTGATGAATTTAACAAAGATGCTGAGCGGCAGCGTAAGATAGAGCTTCAAAATTCAGCGTTTAATGAGCAAATTCTCTCTGAGGCTATGCTGGTTGATGAAGGTGAGACAAAGAGCAAGAGTAAAAAAAGCGGCATAGTTATTCAAGGGGTGGGGGATTTATCTGTACGCTTCTCAAAGTGTTGCAGCCCTGTGCCGGGTGATGAGGTTGTGGGGTTTGTGACCCGCGGCCGCGGTGTTTCAGTGCATAGAACTGACTGTACTAATATAATTCATCTTCCTGCTGATGAGAGAGCCAGGCTGACAGAAGTTTCGTGGAATATACCGGAAAGTGATATAAGTTCAAATTATAGAGCGGATTTGAATATTATATGTGAAGATAGGGCCGGGTTAATAATAGATATATCGAAAATATTTTCTGATAATAAGATACCGGTAAAAAACTTAAACGCCAGAACTTATGATAATGAAGCCATATTTAATGTGGTTATAGAAATAGGCTCCAGGGACCAGCTGGACAGGGTTTGTCAAAAGATACTTAATGTAGCCGGCGTGGCAGAGATAAAGAGAATAACGAGCTAGAGATAAAGACAGGAGATTTTTATGAGATGCATAATACAGCGTGTAAACCGTGCAAAGGTAACAGTTGATAATAAAGTAATAGGTGAAATTGGTAAGGGCATAATGGTTCTTGTAGGCGTGGCTGAAACTGACAACGAAAAAACTTTTGATTATATGGCAGGCAAGCTGGTGCCTCTGCGTATTTTTCCCGACGAAAATGACAAAATGAATCTGTCAACGGCCGATATTGGCGGGGGTGTTTTGCTTGTGCCTAATTTTACACTGTATGGAGATGCCCACAAAGGCAAGCGGCCGTCTTATATAGCCGGGGCTCCGCCTTCTGTTGCTGCCGGCATATTTGAGGGCTTTGTTGAATATGTAAAAAAATGTTATGATAATGTAGAATGCGGTGAGTTTGGTGCTGATATGCAGGTTGAGCTTGTTAATGACGGGCCTGTCACAATAATGTTAGATTCGGATAAGCTGTTTTAGGTTCTTTTAGATTGGGGATGGCTTAATGGAAAACCGTGTTGAGATACTGCGAAAATATATTGATAAGCTTACAGAAAACAAAGTGCGCGGTAAATATTGGTTTGTTGAAAGGCATATGTATACCGTATCACAATTTGCCGCCATGCTTGCGCTAAAAAGAGGTTTAAGCCCTGAGATTGCAATAATGGCAGGGCTTTTGCATGATATTCACACATTATTAACCGATGATCCCAAAGACCATGCAAAACATGGGGCTGCAAAGGCCAAAGAGATTTTAACCGAACTTAATATAGTTTCTAATGAAGAAAAGTCCATGATATGCAGTGCAATTAAAAATCACAGCGCAAAGGGAACTGCTCATTCTGGTTATACCCAAACTCTAAAAGACGCAGATACTCTAAGTCATTATTTTCACAACCCTTCTTTGGACTTTTTAGATGACGGTAAAAAGAACCCTGCTTATGAGTTTGAAAAAATGATAATTGTAAAACTTTTTGACGAACTTGAACTTAACAGAGAAGAATTTTTGCCTGTGGACAGGGTTAGGTCAATTACAAAAGAACGTGAAAATCAATAACCGGAGGTTTTACTTTGAAAATAATATCTGCTCCTATACCACCTTACTACACTAATACTTATTTTTATTATGATGAAAACACTTTAGAAGCTGCCGTAATTGACCCGGGCGACAACCCTGAAAAACTTATGACTATAGTTAAAGAAAATGGCCTTAAAGTCAAATATATTTTGCTTACCCACGGTCATTTTGATCATATTGGAGCAGCTAATGAAATGAGAGAATTAACAGGCGCGAAAGTTTTGGCGCATGAGTTTGAGGACGAGCTTTTAAAAAACGCTGATATGAATATTTCAATTCTTGGCCTAGGCAAAGCGTTAACGCTGGAGTGCGATAAGTTACTTAAAGATGGCGATATTGTTGAAGTAGGTGAGGGCAGGCTTGCGGTAATCCACACGCCTGGCCACACTTTCGGCAGCATTTGTTTTTATGATGAGAAAAATGGAATATTGTTTTCAGGTGATACGTTGTTTAAGGGAACCACCGGCCGCTATGACCTTCCAACTGCTGACGGTCCTTCACTTTTTACGAGCATTAAGAACAGGCTATATATACTTCCCGACGATGTTGAGGTTTTTCCCGGCCATGATGTAAAAACTACTATAGGCTGGGAAAAAGCCAATAATTCTATGGTTAAATAATAGATCTCTTTCCAAACCCCATTACGTCATATTTTAAGATTGTTTTGTGCTAGGTCTTGTCAGGCACTATGGGGTGTGCGTCGTCGGGGCTCTCTAACCTAGCACAAAAACACACGAAAATCTACAAAAGCGGGCTTGGAAAGAGGTCTAATATGGATTATAAAATTATAGGTCATAACTGCGGTGCTGCGGTAGTTGATATGGTTCAAGTATTTTTTCCCAATGAAAAATATAAAGGTTTAAAAGAAGATGATTTTTCACCTAGGTTTTTTGAGTCACGATATGAAAGCGGGCTGGTATCGGCCTGTTTTTTTATAGACTTACATATTGCTGGGAAGGTAGTTATTCCTTGGCCTGACGGCGATATGGCCTTAGGGGTTAAGTTGAGTATCTATGAGCTTTTTAAGGATACGTATAAGCCTCCTTGGGGATTATTAACGGGCATTCGCCCGGCAAAAATATCCTCAGGAATGTTGGCTTTAGGGCTTAGTGATATAAATATAATATCTAATATGCGGGATAAATTTAAGGTTTCTGCTGAAAAAGCTGAACTCTGTCTTAAAATTGCCGGGGCTGAACGGGTTATACTTAAGAAAAGTAAGCCGGGAAGTTATGCGCTGTATATAGGAATTCCATTCTGCCCATCAAGGTGTTTGTATTGCTCATTTACTGCTTATCCAATAATCAAATATGCGGGCTTGACCGCATTATATGTGGCTGCAGTTAAAAAAGAGCTTGATTACGTGGCAAAGCTCTACGCAGGGCAAGAGCTTGAATCTGTTTATATAGGCGGCGGCACGCCTACAAGCCTTGATGATGAGTGTTTTTCAGAACTCCTCGAATATATGTCTAAGATCTTTGAAGTATGCAAACTGAAAGAATACACTGTGGAAGCCGGTAGACCGGACACAATAACAGAAGCCAAATTAGACATTATGCGAAAATATGGAGTCAGCCGTATTTCTATAAACCCACAGTCTATGAATAATAAGACACTTAAAAAAATCGGCCGTGCTCACAGTGCAGAGGATTTTGTTAGAGCGTATGAGCTGGCCCGTAAAAAAGGCTTCTGTCACATAAATATAGACCTTATACTTGGATTGCCGGAGGAAGATGAGGCAGATGTAGAGAATACTTTAAAAGCAGCCGCCATTCTCTCACCCGACGAGGTTACAATTCATACTTTGGCCCTGAAACGGGCTTCAAAGCTTAAGGAAGAGTTTGACGAAACATCACTTGCAGAGGCTCGTCAAATGGAATTTTTTTTAAGCCTCTCTAAATATTATATGGACAATTTTTCTTATAGGCCTTATTATATGTACAGGCAAAAAAATTCCCCGGGCAATTTTGAAAATGTGGGATATGCTAAAGCCGGCTTTGGTTGCCTTTATAATGTGCAAATTATGGAGGAGAGGCAAAGCATCATAGCTGTTGGTGCAGGTGCTGTAAGTAAGTTTGTAAACCTTGAAACCAACCGCATAGAGCGTGCTTTTAACGTGAAAAATGTAGATGAATATATAGCAAGAATTAAAGAGATGACAGACAGAAAAACCGTGGCTTATAATAAAGCCATAAGGCGGGAGGAAGATAATAATGCTGACAACTAAGCCAAAAGGCACACGAGACATATATGGGGAAGACAGCTATCATTGGCACTGGATGGAGCAGACCATAAGGGAGATAGCAGAACGCTATGGTGCGACGGAAATAAGGACACCTACATTTGAACATACTGAGCTTTTTACTAAAAATGTAGGGGAAACCACGGATATAGTCAATAAAGAAATGTACACTTTTTTAGACAGAGGCGGCAGAAGCCTTAGTTTAAGGCCTGAGGGTACTGCCGGGGCTATTCGTTGTTTTGTTGAGGAGAAGCTTTATGCAAACACCCTGCCTCTTAAGCTTTATTACATGATGAGTAACTTTAGAGCAGAAAAGCCGCAAAAAGGCCGCTATAGAGAGCATCGCCAGTTTGGTGTGGAATTTATAGGCCCTTATGAGCCGGAAAATGATGTGGAAGTTATTGCCATCGCAAAAGATGTGCTTGATGCCATTGGTGCTAAAGTTATGTTGAATATTAACTCTATAGGCGAGGCCGATGCCAGGGAAAAGTATCACAATGTACTTAAAGACTATATCGGTGATAATTTAGATGATATGTGTGAGGACTGTAAAAGCAGAATAGACAGAAACCCTCTAAGGGCCTTAGACTGCAAAGTGGACAAGTGTAAAAAGATAATGGATGATGCCCCAAGCATACAAGCTTCGTTAAACGATGCTGACAAAGACCACTTTGCGCGGGTTCTAAAGATTTTGGATGTTCTCGGTATAGAATACGTGGTTAATCCCCGAATTGTCCGCGGTCTTGATTATTATACACGAACAGTATTTGAGTTTATAGATGAAGACTCTTTAGGCGCACAAAGCACTGTATGCGGTGGCGGCCGTTACGACAATGTAGTAGAGCAAACAGGCGGGCCGAAAATGGGCTCAGTAGGTTTTGGCATGGGTATGGAGCGGCTTTTAATGAGCGCTAAGGCTAACGGCAAAGTGGCGGATACTGTGCCCAGGCGGCATATGTTCATAGGTTATATAGGTGAAGCCGGTAGGCTGCTAAGCCAAAAACTGGTTTACAACTTAAGAAAAAGCGGGGTGCATGCCGACGGTGATTCTATGGGCCGAGGCTTAAAGGCCCAGCTAAAGTATGCAGATAAGATAAACGCCAAATATAGCCTCGTACTTGGTGACGATGAGATAGAAAAGGGTGTTGTTCAGGTAAAAGATATGGACACAGGCGATAAATATGACGTTAAAATAAATGAATTAGAAGACTTTTGTAAAAATGCAAAAATAATTGATTAGAGTAGGAGAATATATATGGCTGAATCAATGCAAGGCATGAAGAGAACCCATATGTGTGCCGAGGTTACGGAAAAGTTTGCAGGCCAGCGGGTTACTGTTATGGGCTGGGTAAATAAAAGGCGCAATTTGGGTCAGTTAATATTCATTTCACTAAGAGACAGAAGCGGCCTTGTGCAGGGCGTGGTTGATGAAAACAGCGCTGAAGCAGAAGTTTTTTCAAAAGTATCTCATGTGCGGGGTGAGTTTGTTGTAGCTTTTTCCGGTGAGGTAATACTCAGAACACCGGGCAATATTAATGAAGATATGGAAACGGGTAAAATAGAAATTGCAATTGATGAGTTTAGAATTTTAAGCGAGGCCGAAGTGCCGCCTTTCCAAGTAGCCGATAAAGGCGTTAAGGAAGATTTGCGGTTAAAGCACCGTTATATTGACCTTAGAAGGCCGGAACTTCAAAAGAATTTTATACTCCGCCACAATGTTTGTAAAAGTGTAAGAGATTATTTGTCAAGCCTTGGTTTTTTAGAGGTTGAAACGCCGATACTGACAAAATCAACCCCGGAAGGGGCCAGAGACTATCTTGTTCCCAGCCGTGTGTATCCGGGCAATTTTTATGCTCTTCCACAGTCGCCCCAGCAGTTTAAGCAGATGTTGATGATATCGGGTTTTGACAAATACTTTCAGATAGTTAAGTGTTTCCGTGATGAGGATCTCCGGGCCGACAGACAGCCTGAGTTTACTCAGATAGATATTGAAATGTCTTTTGTAGATGAAGAAGATGTTATTGCCATGAACGAGGGATTAGTAACTACTGTGTTTAAAGATGTTGGCGGTGTGGAAATACAAATGCCTCTGCCTCGTATAACTTTTAAAGAGGCTATGGAGCGCTATGGTTCCGATAAGCCTGACACAAGGTTCGGTATAGAGCTTAAAGATATTACAGACTTAGTGTCAGATATGGATTTTGCCGTTTTCAAAGAAGCAGTAGTTGCCGGAGGCTCTGTCAGGGCTATTAATGCCAATGGCTGTGCTAAATACTCAAGAAAGCAAATAGACAGCCTTGTTGACTTTGTGAAAACTTATAAGGCTAAAGGCTTGGTTTGGATTTCTATATCTGAAAACGGCGATATAAAATCATCTGCCGGGAAATTCTTTACAGATGAAAAAATGAATGAAGTAATAGCAGCTGTAGAAGGGAAGCCCGGTGACCTTTTGCTTATATGTGCCGGTGCGAATGAAGTTGTGTTCGATTCTCTCGGTGCTCTTCGCTGTGAAGTGGCAAAACGTGAAGAGCTTACAAAAGACGACGATTATAAATTGCTTTGGGTTACAGACTTTCCGCTGCTTGAATGGAGTGAGGAAGATGATAGATTTTACGCCCGCCACCACCCTTTTACCTCGCCTAAAGAAGAGGATATGGACAAGCTTGACAGTGCGCCGGGTGAGGCAAGAGCCAAGGCCTATGACCTAGTTGCAAATGGCTATGAACTTGCCGGCGGCAGCATAAGAATTTATCAAAATGAAATGCAGTCAAAAATGTTTGAAATGTTGGGCTTTACTAAAGAATCGGCCCAGGAGAGATTTGGATACTTTTTAGAGGCCTTTAAATATGGCACTCCTCCTCATGGCGGCATAGCTTGGGGCCTTGACAGACTGATAATGCTGCTTGCCGGGGTTAACGCAATAAGGGATGTTATAGCCTTCCCTAAAGTTAAGGATGCCAGTTGCCCGCTGACAGACTCGCCGGGTGAAGTGGAAGATTCTCAGCTTAAAGAGTTGGGGCTTAGTGTAGAAAAGTTGGCTAAGCGCGGGGAATTGGGTGAGAATGAGCTGTAGCACTGTGTTTTATCTCAAGGGCAAAATCACCGCTTATAACAAAAGTGGCAGGGTTTTCAAAACGGGAACTTGTTAAAAAGAAGTTTTAATTGATAGTGGGCCCTCCACTCAATGGTTTTGCATTTTCTATAAAAAATGTAAAGATTTGACTATTTTAAGCTATAACCTTTCGCTTGTGTATAAGAGCCTGTTTAATATCTCCATTGCGCCATCTTTTTGGCTTATTTTCCACCAGCCTTCGGCAGCTTTTTCTAGCAAAAGCCTTAGCTTTGCGTCGAAAAAGCTTTCTTGCCTGCTGAAAAAATGCTCAAAAATCCTACGCAAGCGAGATATTAAACAGGCTCTAAGGCGGCAGATAGAGACGCTATCAGTATTTTCGCTGATAGCGTTTTCCTGTCCGGCCTAGACCATTCTACTTATCTCCTTTTTAAGCCTGCCTATTATTTTCTTTTCCAGCCGTGATATGTAGGACTGGGAAATGCCCAGAAGGTCGGCCACTTCTTTTTGAGTCATCTCTTCGCCGCAAGCCTTTAAGCCGAAGCGCAGTTCTACGATTTTCTTTTCGCGGTTGGAAAGTTTTTCCATAGCTTTGTTTAAAAGCTCTTTGTCTACTTCCTCTTCAATATCTCTGTATATAATATCTACATCAGTGCCTAATATATCAGACAGAAGTAGTTCGTTGCCTTCCCAATCCACATTGAGAGGTTCATCTATGGAGACTTCACTCTTGGCTCTGGTATTCCGCCTAAGGTACATAAGTATTTCATTTTCTATGCACCGAGAGGCATATGTAGCTAATTTTATGTTTTTATCTTTCTTAAATGTATTTATTGCTTTTATAAGTCCTATAGTGCCTATAGATATTAAATCCTCCACATTAACACCGGTGTTTTCAAACTTTCTTGCGATATAAACCACCAGCCTTAAATTACGCTCTATAAGTATGGCTTTTGCTCCGGTGTCTTCGTCGCCACCAAGTTTTTTTAGCAGCAAGGCTTCCTCATGAGCATCTAAGGGCGTTGGGAGAACACCACTTCCCCCTATGTAGTAAATACCTCTTTCTTCACCGCCGCTTGCCTTCAGGCGAATTTTCATTAACCAATCTCTGACGTTTAAGTAAACAAGTCTTAAATAAAGCATATAGCCCTCCATTTATCTATATATATAGTGGAATTCCTTTGAAACAGTAACAAAAATATAGCTTGCTAAAATTTTGTTACTGTTTTAAAGGTAGGCTAGGCAGCGCATAAGCGGCCTGGCCTATCCCTACAAAACCGCTACATGTGCAGCGATTTTGTAGGGATTCCACTATAGCTAACACACTCCAGAAACATGATTTAAAACAGGCCTTTTTTGCTATAATCCATCGTCGCTTCTTTCTAGCTTGCCAACGCATTTTTTTGCCTTTAGCGAAAAATGCATTGCAGGCGCCGTCATAACTTCCTTGCCTTGCGGCAAAAAATCTATGTTTTTTAATCACATTTCCGAAGCACGTTAGCTATAACTAATTAAAGTCGATTTAGCGCAGCAACAGTGCTATTTGGCTTCCAGTACACAAGGGTTTAAAAGCCCTTGGTAGTCGCCGCTTTTTGTTAAACTTAGATTATAAATACCCACTACTACATCAGATAACTTTAAAACCTTGTCCTCTTTAGCAATCTCTACAGTATCGGGTTTGAAACCTATCAGCATTCCATTTTCTTTTCCAAGGCTTTGAAAGGGTATCATTCTTATACTTTTTCCAAATTCTTCTCCTGAAACAGCAGAAATTACAAGGCTAAGGTCATCCTCTTTGTGAGTGATATATAATTCTTGCATTTTTTCCGGCAAAAATTTACAAATACATTCGAATTCCGCTATTATCACCGGTGCTTTACTTACCGGGTCAACAAGGCTGTTGCCTGTGTCGACCAAAGCGGATATTTCTGCACAGTGTTCACCACTTATGATTTTTATATTGTAAATTGCTTGCTTTTTAATAGTAAGTTTATTAAGTGCTGCCATTATTGCTTTAATAATTATGTAAGATATACAGACTGCAGCTATTAAGATTCTGAAAGAGAAATAGTTAACGCTAAAGCCTGCTACAGAGCCTATCATATTACCCATATTTGAGTAGAAAAATATGGCGCTTCCAACACCGCCAACTGCAAAAGCGGATATGTGGGCAAATACTGTAAGCTTAACAAACTCCTTCAAGCTGCAAGAGCCAAAAGTAATAAAAATTCCTGACAGCAGTATAATTAGTGATGAGAAAATATTGTAGTATAGGTTTATACCGGGCAGAAATATAAGAAGGCAAAAGAGCAGCGCCGATGCCCCGGAGCCTAGCATAAGCCGCCATAGCTTTGGCTTTTTCTTTACAATCATTCCAGTTATTTGGAATATGAAAAAATTCATAACCCAGTTTATTAAAAAAACCACATCGGCATAAATTTCAACCATTATCTATCCCTCCGTGTGATATGGTTTATGTGTACTGTTGATATTCTTCGGTTCGACTTTGTTTCAGAAAACCTCGCTGTGCAATCAGTGAAGAAACGCCTGATGCGCTCACCTCGACTTTTCTGTGAAAAGTCTCGTTGAACAATCAGAGAAGAAACACCACGCTTTGCTTGGTGTTTCTTCCTTATGTTTGCGGCTTGATTTTGCTTCATAAAACCTCGCTGTGCAATCAGTGAAGAAACGCCTGATACGCTCATCTCGACTTTTCTGTGAAAAGTCTCGTTGAACAATCAGAGAAGAAACACCACGCTTTGCTTGGTGTTTCTTCCTTATGTTTGCGGCTTGATTTTGCTTCATAAAATCTCGCTGTGCAATCAGTGAAGAAACGCCTGATGCGCTCACCTCGGCTTTTCTGTGAAAAGTCTCGTTGAACAATTAGAGTAGAAACACCACACTTCGCTTGGTGTTTCTTCCTTATGTTCACATTATAAAATTTTGTACACGCCATATTTTGTAATAAAATCTGACAATTAATAAAAACAAGGTGACAAGAATTTGCAAAAATCTCTTGCTTTTTGAATTGCTATTTTAGGTATATAGGTATAAAATGGAATAAGAGCATAGTTTAGGAGGTAATAATGAAAGAGATATTGTACAACGGAATTGATAAGTTGCAGCCTGAGCTTGAAAGATTAAGCTGCAATATTCATGAAAACCCCGAGTTAGCCTTTGAAGAACACAAGTCTGCCGCTTTTGTAGTTGAGCTTTTAAAAAATCATGGTTTTGAAGTTGAGTGCCCTGCCGGCGGCCTTGCAACTGCATTTAAGGCCACTTACAATGGCTGCGGTGAAGGCCCTGCCATAGCTTATATGGCCGAGTATGACGCGTTGCCTGAAATGGGACATGCCTGTGGTCATAATCTAATAGCTATGGTGTCAGCCGGTGCTGCCATTGGGCTTAGTAAAATAATGGACAAGCTGCCCGGTAAACTGGTACTTATGGGTACTCCGGCGGAAGAGGCCGGCGGCGGCAAAATACTTATGATTCAAAATGGAGCCTTTGACGGCATTGATTTTGCTCTTATGGCCCACCCCGGCTCAAGAAATAAGATCGGCGGCAAAAGCCTTGCCATTACCGATGTGACCATAGAGTTTTTTGGCAAGCCTGCTCATTCATCAGCTCCTGAAAATGGTATAAATGCTTTGTCCGCAGTGCTTCATACATTCTATCTTATTGACTCTATGAGGACTGCCATGCCTGTAAAAACTAACATAAACGGTATTATAAACAGCGGCGGTGCTGCAGCGAACATAATACCTGAGTATGCTAAGTGTACATTTGCTGTTCGCGCCGCCAATGTAGGGGACCTTAAAAAGGTCCTTGAAATGGTCAAAACTGCCATAAGAGCTGCCGAATCCTTCACCGGGGCAAAAGCTAAGGTTGATATTGACGTGCTGTACGCAGAGTCCTACGAAAACATGACCATGAACGAGGCTTACAAAAAGTATATGAATGAAATGGGTGTGGAATACACCTACATTGACCCTTCTGAAAAAATGGGCTCAACTGACACGGCAAACGTTCAGATCAAAATGCCCGCTATCCAGCCCGGTGTTCAAGTGTGCGATACTGATGTGGTAGGCCACACTATAGAGTACAGGGATGCTTGTGTTACACAGCGGGCTCATGAGGCCATTATGAAGGCGGCTAAGGCGCTGGCAGCAACAGGATACGAGCTTTTTACAGACGAAAATTTAAGAGAGCAGGTTTTGAAAGAGTTTAAAGAAAATGTGCCGGCCTACAGCGACGAGGACACGGCAGTTATACCTTATTAAGCTGTATCTTTGCAAACTAGTACCATTTGTGGTGCTGTTTCAAAAGAATTTAAGTATAAAAAAATATTTTACTCAGGAGGAATTTAAATGAACATTATAAGAACGGCAGCAGTTGAATTGTCAGTAATACCTGCAATAGCTTATAAACAAAAACTTAAATCAGGCGGTGCCGGCGTTAAGCTTATACGCCTTGACTGTGAATCTTCCGCAGTTGCTTCTATTGACAAGAGAAACGCAGAGCCTGTGGCCTATGGCACGGTTGATGAGAGCTTGTTTCCCTATGAAGCTTTAGTTGAAGCTGTAGAGCTTACTGTTGGTCTTCCATTTTCTGCCCGCGGTAAAATTAGTTTGAATGTTTCTTGCAATGCAGAAACTGAGGATGTAGTGGAAGAAGAGGCCCCTAAAACCGATATGGCTTTAAGTGCTGAGTATACGGCAATAGTAGAGCGTTACTCAGATGAAAAGGGCAAAATGAATTATCAGCTTATGAATAGGGATTTTATGTCATTTGCTTCCAAAAGCAAAGTAGTATCTGAGATGATAGGTAAAATGGAACTCACAGATGATATTTTGCTGCATATAATAAAAAATCGGGCGGCCCATATTGCTGATAAAAAAGAAAGCCTTGAAGATGGCGAAGTAAAAGCTTTGATTGAGGTCTTGGATGAAATAGACCCTCGCAGCGCTTTTAAAGAGCTCAAGGCATATCTTAACAGGCAGTTATCCGCAGCTGGTGGTAAGAGGAGATAACCTCTGTCTGGAGGATTGCAAATGTTTGATGTACAAATAAGCCATAAGCCGGCTTTCCGTGTTTTGGGTAAAAAAGCTTGGCGAAACTTTAATACATTTGATAATGCGATGAAGCTTTTTGAGGAAGCCCATAGCCAAGGACTTATAACAAAACTTAAAGCTTTGTCAGAGGGAAGAGAGACAGGCTCAGAGTTTATAGGTATTACTGTGATAAGTGAAAGCGGCGGTATTGATTATTATTTTTCGGCAGAGACAACTTCACAGGCTGAAAGTGCCGAGTTTGTAAGTATAATTATTCCGGCGGCGTGCTGGGCTATATTCAAAGGCAAAAACAATACTTTGGAGGAAATTAGTGCTCTTGAAAGGTACGGCTATAGTGAATGGCTCCCTGCTTCGAACTATGTTCTTGCGGATGTGCCGCAGATTAATGTGTTTTGTAAAAAGCATACAGAGCTTTGGTTGCCTGTGGAGGAAGTGACGGAGGAAAACACTATGAAACTTAGGCCCTATTTAACATACAATGGAAACTGCGCTGAAGCTATTGACCTTTACAAAGAAGCTTTTCAAACAGAAGTTATCCAAATTATGCGTTTTTCGGATATGCCGGAAATGCCCGGCTTTGATATACCGGAAGAATTTAAAGACAGAATACTTCAGGCAAGCTTAAAATTTGGAGCTGACTTTATCCGTTTGTCTGATTGCGGGCCCGGTCAGCCTTTGAATGAGGCAGAGTCTGAGCGCCTTTCCATAGCTGTTGAAACTACTATGGATAAAACTAAACACGCCTTTAATGTGCTTGCGAAGGAAGGCCGCGTTGGTATGCCATTGGGTGAAACTTTCTACAGCCCGTTGGCTGGAGTAGTTTTTGATAAATTTGGTGTAATGTGGAATTTTGTATCTACAAAATAGATAAAAGCGCAGTCCCCAAGCCTCTAAATATTTTAAAGGGGCTTGGGGTAAATTTTTATATTCATTAAGTGGGAGGAAAAATGGACAACTATATAGATTTACATATACATTCAAATTTTAGTGCTGACGGTGAAGAAAGCCCTGCTACATTGGTACGAAAATGTAAGGACGCAGGTGTCCATATTATGGCTATTGCTGATCATAATACAGTAGGGGCCAATAAGGAAGCAGAGCAGGAAGCTAAGCGTGTAGGCATAAAGTATATACCGGCTATAGAGATGGATTGCAGGTTGGCAGGCAAGCATTTGCATGTTTTAGGTTATGGGATAGATTATGAAAACCCTGATTTTCGTGAGGTTGAGGAGAATTTAATCCGCCAGAGAGCTGAGTCGAATCTTAAACGTCTTGAGTTAACAAGAAACTTGGGCTTTGATATAGCTCAGGAGGAGCTTGGAGATATTGGCGAGTTATGGGCAAGCAAAACCTTTGGAGAAATCTTATTTGCTAAAGAAGAGTACAAAGAACACGAGTTACTAATGCCTTACAGGCCCGGCGGAGCAAGAAGTGACAGCCCTCTTATTAACTTTGTGTGGGATTTTTATGCCCAAGGCAAGCCCTGTTATGTAGAGGTTATATTTCCAACATTTGAGGATACTGTAAATACTATTCACAGAAACGGCGGAATAGCTGTTTTAGCCCATCCAGGGCAGAACCTAGGTGAAAACACAGTCCTTTTGGATGAAATGCATTCACTTGGATTAGATGGCGTGGAGGCTTTTTGCAGCTACCATAACCGCGAGGCTTCAGCCCTGTGGTATGAAAAGGCTAGGAGCCTAAACATGATAGTTACCTGCGGCAGTGATTACCACGGTAAATATAAACCAAATATTAAGCTTGGTGAGTGCGGCTGCTGGATAGACCTGCATGAAATCGAACAAAAGATTAATTTTTGATTAATTAGACAAAATTCGCTTTCAAACTAAAAGTGCATTTGCTATAATGTAGCATGAGTTCCTCAAAGAGGAACCGGATGCGGCAGCAACCGAAATTGCGAAGCAATTTTCATGCTGTTAGTACATTCGTTTAGCGAATGTACTAACAAACGCTCAAGTGAGTTCTTAAAATACGAACCGGTTGTGGCAGCAGCCGAAATTGCAAAGCAAACCTACAGCTTGTATCGTTTAGGTTTTGGGAGGTATTTGAAAGAAATGGATTATTCCAAGCAAAGCAATAAAAACCGCAAGAGAGGCTCAAAACAACGGGCGAAAAAAAGCCGAAATAAACTGGGAGTTATAATTTTTCGCATTTGCCTTTCTCTTATGATTATTGCCTCATTTGGAGCTGTGGGGCTGGTTTTTGGTGCTTACGTAGGTATCATTGAAAATGTTACTGCTATTGACAGTTACAGGGCTGTTTTGCCTTCTGATGCTGTTTCTATTATATTTGACAGGCACGGTAATGAAATAGACCGTTTCATAGGCTCAGAGAATAGGGAATTTGTAACTCTTAGGGAAATTCCCGAGCACATGAGAAACGCAATAATAGCCATTGAAGATGAGCGTTTTTACTCCCATAACGGCATTGACCTGCGCTCCATAGCCCGAGCTACTTACTCAACATTAACAGGCAGCACACAGGGGGCAAGCACTATAACCCAGCAGCTTATAAAAATGAGCAGGGATTTGGTTGCTAACGATTTGGAATCAAAGCTGCAGGAGCAGTACTTAGCAGTCAGGTTTGAAGATATGTTAATAGAGCAGCTTGGCTCCAGGCGTGCTGCAAAGGATTATATACTCGAAGCGTATTTGAACTCCATTCCTATGCATCATAATATATCAGGGGTTCAGGCTGCGGCACATTTTTACTTTGGCGGAAAAGACATCTCAGATGTTTCCCTTGCTGAGGCTGTTGTTCTTGCGGGTATAACTAACAGACCCACCAGATATGCCCCTACTGTCAGCCCTGAAAGCAACAGGAACAGGGCTAACCTTATACTTGACAATATGCTGCGCCTTGAATTTATTACTGAAAGTGAATTTAGGCAAGCTCACCGTGAGCTGGATACAATATATGATAGCATTACACAATTTCGCTCTGTGGCTGCGGCAACTGCTTCGTCTACCGGCCAGCATATTCACAGCTGGTATATGGATGCACTTATTGAGCAGCTTATTGTTGATTTGCAGGCCATTGGGTATACCCGCCAGTCAGCAGTTAATTTGATTTTTAATGGAGGGCTTAGGATTCAAACCCCTAAAAATCAAGCAATGCAGGATATAGTAGATGAAGTTTTTATGGATGATTCATTCTTTCCGCAGCGTGACTTTGAAATTGATGTTACCTATTTTCTTTCTATCAGAAACGACATTACCGGTCAGACTTACCATTATGAAGAAAATGCGCAAGTTGGCAGTGTAGAGGGGAAAGACGAATTTTTGCAGTCTGTGCGGGATAGATTACTTACAGCTAATATGACACTTATTGCTGAGCGTTATGTTGCCAATCCACAGCCTCAGGCTTCAATGGTTATTATGGATCAGCATACGGGTGAAGTTATGGCCATTATAGGCGGGCGCGGAGAGAAGGTTACAAACCGGGCTTTTTGCAGGGCAACCCAGTCCACACGGCACCCCGGCTCTGTTTTTAAGGTTGTGGCCTCATTTGCTCCGGCAGTTGATTTAGGTCTTATAGGTGCCGGGAGCATATTAGTTGATGAACCTTTTGTTTATGAAATGCCCGGCAGTAATTATGCGCCAAGCAATTGGTGGGGCTCTGCTTGGCGCGGTCCTGTAACTGTCCGTCGTGCTATATATGATTCTATGAATGTAGTTACAGTAAAGAATATGGTTGAAACAGGTATAGATGTTTCTTTTGATTATTTGCTGCGCTTTGGTTTCACTACTTTGGTAGATGGCGAGGTAAGAAATAGCAGAACATTTACAGACAGAGGTCCGGCAACAGCTCTTGGCGGACTGACTGATGGGGTTACACAGCTTGAGGTTACTGCCGCATATGCGGTAATGGCTAATGGCGGCATGTATAGAAGGCCCATGTTCTACACAAGAGTGTTAGACCATGATGGCAACGTTATTTTAGAAGCTGACCCTGAAAGAGACAGCCACATGGTACTAAGAAGCACATCTGCTTACTTGCTTACTAATATGATGATAGACACCCTTACCAGAGGCACAGGCGGTCAGGCTCGTTTTAGGGAAGTTAATATGCCTACGGCCGGCAAAACAGGAACCAGCCAAAACACTAAGGATTTAACTTTTGTAGGTTATACGCCTTATTATACAGCCGGCATATGGATGGGTCACGACAGGGATAACTTTATTGCTGAAGGTGGCAGCCCTCACTTAGTTATATGGCGCACAATCATGGAGCGCATACATGCTGACCTTCCTTTTATAAATTTTGAACAGCCTCAGGGTATTGTTTCTGCTTCTCTTTGTATGGATTCCGGCCTATTGGCTGTGCCCGGTTTATGTAGCAATGACATCCGCGGCAGCCGTGCAATGGCGGCGGATATATTCGCGGTAGGTACTGCCCCTACACAGTCTTGTGATGTTCACGCTTCTGTTACTATTGATACTGCCACAGGTTTCTTAGCGAGTGCGGCAACGCCCTCGAACCGAACAAGAACCATTGTTGGCATAGTTGTACCGGACGATAAAGTTTCATATAATGATTACGAAATTCCCGCGTCTATGGCCGCGGGGGATACTGGTATAAGGCTTAATCAAAATTTTGCCGATATACCGGCAGTTGAAGATGGTGTATGGGAGATTGACCCTATTACCGGACAACTGATATTTATACCGAACCCGGCAAGCAATACTCAAGAAAACAACGGTACTGATGGAAATGAGGGTTCATCTTCACCTACATTCCCCACGTTTCCAAGTTTTCCAACATTCCCTGATAATCAAGGAACCGGCAATGAGCAAACCGCTCCGCCAAGTTCAGAGGCTCAGGAAGAACCACCTATAGCGCCTATAATGCCGGACGATAACACATCTCAGCCGCCACCTATAATACTGCCGGATATTCCGCCGTATGTACCTAACACACCGGATGATTCAGGCGCGGGCAATAACAATCAGTATATACCGCTGGCACCTAATTTAAATCCGCAAGCGGGCGGTTGATGAATAGAGTTAAATATAGCAAAGACAATTTAAAAGGTGAAAGCAAGCGGCGCCCATAAAATACGAGTCTTACTAGGAAGTCTTTTTTCTCCTACGGAGAAAAAAACATTCGAGCTTTGTATCGTAATACTAATTCCTGACACAAAGGCTCTCATTGACAGCGCCTACGGCAAAAATCATTAGAGTTTACGGCATTGAACCCTGCCGTAAACTCTCACGGACTAGCAGGTGAAGTATTTTCGGGGCGGGTTTGCCGCGTAGCTTGAACCGTTTTTAAATGTCCTTTGTTATAAGGAGGTTATATTAAAATGAATAAGGTTCGCAGTGAATTAAAAATTGGATTTATATTTTTGGCTCTGTTTGGGTTTTTTAATGCAATAGTTCCGTCTCATGAATTTATAAAAGGGTTATTATTTGCTTTGGCTATTGCATTTATAATTGTTGGGACATTGCCTGATAAGGGTTACAGCCGTTTGAAACAAATAAAAAACAGACGACAGTAATCTGCTATTGTTCCAAAATAATTTCAGTATATAGTGGATGCTCTACAAAATCAACACGAATGTGTTGATTTTGTAGAGTTAAGGCTAGGCCGCTAGGTGCGCCAGCCTCACTAGAAAACCGATACAAAATTTTTAGCAAGCTAAGTTTTATATCGGTTTTCAAGTAAATCCGTTATAAAATAAAATTTTTGAAACCTTGGAGGTAAACTCCAAGGTTTTTTAGCGCCTTGATTTTATAACAAAAAAGTATAAAAATCGACATTGGTAGTATCCGTTTGGCTGTTTAAATATAGTTATATGCGGCTATATTATAGTCATTTTGCACATAAATACTAAATAAAGTGAAAAATATTTGAAATTATAAGTAAAACAAGTTATACTTTTTTGATAGTGACTAGAGTGAATACAAAATAAAGGGGGTAGGGCCATGAAATCAGAATATTTTGTGGCGGTTTGCAGGATTTTGGCCGATAAACCCGAGGTTAAGCGCAGCGAGCTTATTGAACTTATGGAGGAGCAGAGGGTTTCTCCGGTTCCCGCATGTGATGTGTTAAAAGATGGTTTATCATCGGGTTTGCTGCAAGAAGCTGAGGGAGACATTTTTTTTCTAAGCGAAAAGGGACAAGCTTACCTTGACAAATTTAGGGTTAAAAATGCAGTAATTTTAGCGGCAGAAGTTGGATCGCGCTACATTCAAATGGCGGTTGAGACACCTAAGGGCTTGCTGGAGGTTTATGGTAAGCCTATAATTGAAAGGCAAATAGAGCAGCTTCTTGAGAAGGATATTACCAATATTATTATAGTTACGGGTTATAAGAAGGAGAAATTTGAATACCTAAAGGCAAGATATGGAGTTAGGCTTGTATATAACCCGGCCTATGCTGTTAAGAATAATTTGGCAAGTTTATACCGTGCTCTTACCTATTTAGACAGCACATATGTGTTGAATCCTGATACTTGGATTGAAGAAAATATTTTCAACACCCACGAAGCGCATAGCTGGTATTCCTGTTTGTACTTTGACGGGCCCACTGAAGAATGGTGCATAACTCACTCTGAAGACGGTTTGATAGAAACTATTGAGTTTGGAGGGCACGATACCAGAGTAATGGTAGGGCCGGCCTATTTTTCCCCAGCTTTCTCGGCCAAATTTAAAAGGCTTATAGTTGATTATTATTACCGCTCAGAGACGGAAGCTTATTACTGGGAGCGTGTTTTAAAAGAAAACTTGAAATCGCTGCCTATATATATGAACAGGCAGTCGGGCAATGTTTACGGCTTTGAAAGTTTGAAAGAGCTTAGCTTGTTTGAGCTTACCTCCAAGCTGGATGAAAAAATTACAGATATTGTGGCCGAAGTTTGTTCTGTCCCCAGGGATAAAGTAGAGGGAATTACGCCTATAAAAGAAGGTATGACTAACAATTCATTTATATTTTCTTATGAAGGCACGCGCTACATTGTCCGCACACCCGGCGAGGGTACAGACCAGCTTATAGACAGAAAAAAAGAGTATGATGTTTATCAGGCAATAAATCCGCTGATAATTAGTGACGATATCGTACATATCGACCCTAATACAGGGGTAAAGGTCACTAAATTTTTTGAGAATGCTAAAAATTGTGATCCTACAAACTTTCCCGGTGTAGCATTATGCATGAAAAAGCTTAGAGAACTTCATGACATGAAAATACAAGTGAAGCATACATTTGATATTTTTGAAAGACTGGAATTTTACGAAAACTTATGGAATGGTGCAGATTCGTACTTTTATAATTATGAAGAAACAAAAGCTAATATCATGAGGCTTAAGGCTTATATTGACTCTGTTCCTAAGCATTGGGCACTGTCTCATATAGATTCTGTTCCTGATAATTTTCTTTTTATCAGGAAAGACGGCGTAAGAGAAATCCGTTTAATTGATTGGGAATATGCCGGTATGCAGGATGCTCATATTGACATTGCAATGTTTGCTATTTATTCCGGGTATAAGAGAAAGCAGATTGACAAGCTTATAGATTACTATTTTATTGAGGGTTGTTCTAATGATATAAGAATCAAAGTTTATGCCTATGTAGCAATTTGTGGGCTTTTGTGGAGTAATTGGTGTGAATACAAGCGCCGCATGGGTGTGGAATTTGGGGAGTATACACTGAGGCAATACCGCTATGCCAGAGATTATTATAAGATTTTTACGGCAGAATATGAGAAAAGCAAAGGATGATGATAATTGGATAAAAAGCATGGAATTGATTGGATTGCAATGATAGTGCCGCTTTTGGGAGTAGTATGCTTGGGTGTGCTGTTTATAGCAATGCCTGAGCGCTCTACCCATGTACTGACTTCCATAAGAGGATTTTTTGGAGATGAGCTTGGGATATATTATATTTTAATGGGCCTTTTTGCTTTTGGCGCTTCGCTGTATATAGCTTTTTCCAAGTACGGTCAAATAAAACTCGGCGGCGATAATGAAAAACCGGAGTATAGCCCATTTACTTGGGGCAGCATGGTATTTACAGCCACAATGGCGGCTGATATTCTCTATTTTTCACTACATGAGTGGGCATTATATGCAGGCGAACCTAGAGTAGCCGGCCTTGGTGACATGCAAGTATGGGCATCAACATTTCCTCTGTTCCATTGGGGCCCTATAGCTTGGAGCTTTTATGTTGTTCTTGCGGCCTCATTTGGTTTTATGCTCCATGTAAGAAACCGCAAAAAGCAAAAGTTTTCAGAAGCTTGCCGGCCGCTTCTTGGTGCAAAAGTTGACGGGCCCTTGGGCAAAGCCATTGATATAGTTGCAATACTTGCGCTGATTGCAGGTACGGCTACAACCTTTTCATTGGCGACCCCTCTCCTCAGCGCGGCCTTCGCTCATGTTGCAGGCATGAATGTAACGCTGGTGCTTACGATAGGCATATTAATCATAATAGCTGTAGTATATACAATTGCAGTTTTAGGGGGTATGATGGGTATTTCCAAGCTTGCTAAAATTTCTGTTTATATATTCTTTGCCATGATACTTTATTTCTTGTTTTTAGGTGGGGAAACCCGTTATATATTGGAAACAGGTGTATCAGCAATAGGTAATTTAGCGCAGAATTTTGTTGGCCTTACTACTTGGACTGACCCGTTACGTGCAGATTCATTCCCTCAAAACTGGACTATTTTTTACTGGGCATATTGGATGGCTTGGTGTGTAGCAACACCGTTTTTCATAGGTATGGTAAGCAAAGGCAGAACACTTAAAAACACTATTTTAGGCGCCTACTTTTGGGGTCTTGCAGGAACTTTCACTTCATTTATAATATTGGGCAATTACGGTCTGGCACAGCAGATGCTACATGGTCTTGATTCGGCAGGCGCAATTTACTCAGGAGTCTCAAGCCCTGAGGTAATAATAGCGATTTTTGAAACACTGCCTCTTCCGGCGGTGGCACTTATACTGCTTGTCATAAATATGATTATATTTTATTCGTCTACATTTGATGCCTTAACTATGGTGGTTTCCCGTTACTCATATAAAGAGCTTACCACGGATGATATACCAAACAAAAAAGTGCGCACCTATTGGGCGGTACTGTTTATATTATTCCCTATTGCTCTGTTGTTTTCAGAGAGCACACTTTTCAGCTTGCAGAGTGTTGCTATTATTGCTGCCTTCCCTATAGGAATTATAATTGTAATGATAGTATTTAGCTTTTTTAAAGATGCTAATGCTTATTTGAAAGAGAAAGACAGCCACGATAAAAAGAAGGCTTAGCTTGCATGTTTTTAAATAACGGGGGTATTTTTACATGAGTAACGCGAGTATAGCTTTAAGTTTTCTTGGAAGTTTTGGTCTGTTTATTTTCGGCATGAGTATTTTGGCTGCCGGGCTTAAGAAAGCAATGAGCAGCAAAATGAGGACAATACTTGCATCCTTGTCGGACAGCCGCTTAAAAGGAATACTCTTAGGTGCAGGTGTGACAGCGCTCATACAAAGCTCAACTGCTACTACAGTTATGGTTGTGGGTTTTGTTAATGCCGGTATAATGAATATTTCGCAGGTTGTCGGTATAATAATGGGGGCCAATATTGGAACAACTACAACCAGTTGGCTGGTGGCTTCTGTTGAGTGGGCTTACTTTCTGCGTCCCGCTGTTATAGGCCAGGCTGCTACAGCCTTTGGTGCCCTTATGCTTTTATTTACTACATCAAAAAAGTATAGAAATATAGGAGAAATTATTGTGGGTTTTGGGCTGCTGTTTATGGGCCTTACTATGATGCCTGATGCAGTAAGGCCTTTAAGAGAGCTTGAGGGCTTTCGCCAAATGTTTGTTGTAATGGGCGCAAATCCTATATTAGGCATACTGGCAGGTTTTTTGGTTACGGCTATTATACAAAGCAGCACAGCATCGGTAGGCATACTTCAATCATTAGCTTATGTGGGCATGGTGCCATGGAGTGCTGCGGTGTTTATTATTTTGGGCCAAAATGTAGGTACATGTTTAACGGCGGTGCTGTCAAGTCTTGGGGCTAATAAAAATGCCCGTGCCGCAGCTTATATCCATTTGACATATAACTTGTTTGCGGCAGTAATTTTTGGCATAGCTGCATTTATATATTTTACCTTTGTTAATCGTGCTCTTGGTACTGTTCAAATTTCAAGCACCTATGTAAGCCTTTTTCACACCGTGTATAATGTTGCTTCTGTGATTATATTACTACCTCTTGCAGGATTTTTAGTGAAAATTTCATCTAAAATGGCAGGGGTTTCTAAAGTTGATTCCGACAGTGGCGAGGCGGTTCATTTAGACGACAGAGTCCTAGGGACACCGGCTTTTGCCCTTGAAAGCTCTGTAAAAGAAATACTCCGTTTAGCCTATATGACATATGATAATGTTTCTTTAGCCACAAAACTGTTTTTTGAAAAAAGTGGCAAAAATAGTGGCACCACAGAGGATGTTTATACGCAGGAAGGCAGTATAGATAAGCTTGAAATGGCGATCACCGATTATTTAGTGAAAGTGTCAGGAGAAGACCTGAATATGGAAGAAACTGCTGCTGTTATGTCGCTGTTCCATACCCTTACTGATATTGAGCGTATCGCAGACCATGCTGAGAATATTGCGGAACTGGCTGATGCATTACATGAGGAGGAGTTATCTCACTCTGAGGCGGCGGCGGAAGAACTTAAATTTGTAACGCGCACCGCCCTTAGCTGTTATCAAAATGCTATAACAGCCTTTGAAACGGGAGATAAAACTGCCGCCGCTATTTGTATTAAAGAAGAAGCAATTGTCGATGAGATGGAGCGCAAGTATCGCCGCGAACATATCAGCAGGCTTGCTTTGGAGGAGTACAATCTGCGGAGCGGTGTGCTTTTTATGGAAATGCTCAACAACTTAGAGCGCATAACAGACCATTCTAGGAATATAGCTGAATCAATTCTTGGGGTTTCATCTGTTGCTTACAGACCGGCTGGGTCTGCCAAATAAAAATAGCTGATGAATAATTTCTGCAATAAATATGGACTCTACTAATGACCGCCTATTTAAGCGGTCATTTTAGCTGTGAAAGCGGCTTGGACTCAAAATATTGCACGCAAGCGCTGCAGTTTTAAATTCATTTCACTATATATAAAATACATTATTTCTACATATGAGCTTCATACAAAGCACTTAATATAAAGTTATACCAATCCTGATTAAAATCCTGTACTTTATCACGCCTAAAATCGCCCCCAAAGCGCTTCACCTCGCGCTTTGGGGGCGGCGCTCAAACTACAGGTTTTAATCTAGGATTGTATTAAATAACAAACGGAGGTACCTAATGAAAAGAGTTAGAAGCATGGTAGCAGCCATAAGCGCAGCAGCGCTTTTTACATTAAGTGCATGTGCAGACTCGGCGGCACCAACAAAGCCAGCAGATGCGCCGGTGCATTTTGTGGCTCTCGAAGAAGTAACAGGAACAATTACAGTATCAGCCTTTGAAGCGGCCACCTATAGTGCCTTTTTGGAAGAAGCGGCGCGGGCTTTTGAAGAAAAGTATCCCGGCACAACGGTAAATGTCGAAATATTTTCAGCCATGCCTGAGGTTCGTACGCAGCAAATGGAGGGGGGCCGTGTTATGTCGGTAATGCGTATGGAAGACGACAGCGCAGCCAGAAACGATTACATACAAGCAGTTAATACTGAGCTAATGAGCGGCCGCGGCCCTGATGTTTTAGCTATGGATGTGCTGCCTCTTCACAGTTACATTGAAAGGGGAGTATTGACTGACATAAGCCCCTTTATGGAGGGTGATTCGAATTTTAACAGGTTAAATTTTCGCGGAAACATTTTAGATGCTGCAAAAATTGATAAAGGGCTCTATATGCTGCCCGTAGACTTTATGTTTAACTTTTACACCTATGACAGTTATCTGCTGCCGGATATAAGCGGCAGGTTTACTAACATACGTATCAGTGCAGAAGATTTGATGGAGATAGGTAAAGATGTTTTTGAGGAAGTAAACAGCCGCCAAGAAGCTCATACGTATATGTTTAACCTAAGTGGTGGAAGACAAAGCCCCAGTATGTTTCAAACACTTTTCGCTCAGAACTTCAGCGATTTTGTTAATATTGGGGAACGCTCTGCTAATTTCAATGACGGTACGTTTGCGGAGCTATTAAATTCCATACGTGATTATGTGGAGGCCGGTTATCTTCGTGCAGGCGCAGAGGATTTTGCACAAATAGCTCAGGGAGGGCCACCAAGCCCTGAAATGCTTGAGCGTCTTCGCGAAGAGCGGTTTTTCTTTAAGCCAAAGCCTGTACTTAGCTTAACAAGCCATTTCTACCAAAACCCTAACTTGTTTATAATGCGTGGCGTAGCTCTCGGTAATGAGGCAGATGACGAAATAGCCGGTATAACTTCAAACAGAAGGGGCGAAACACCTTTCACTTACACTCAGGCTTATGCAATAAACGCAAATTCAGATAATCAGGCTACAGCGTGGGCGTTTATCAGCTTTCTGGCCTCTTATGAAATGCAAACTTCAATGAGCCTCCGCGGGCTTCCCATACATAATGATGCTTTTGAACAGAGGCTTGAGATGGAGCTTTTGCGGCAGATGGGTGCAACGGAACTAGACAGCGAAGGCCGGCATATACTCGGTGATTATATAGACACTGTAAATGAAATGGCTGCCTCTATCAATACATTCTTTATACAGGATAACGCCGTTACTCAAATTATAGATGCAGAGCTGGAGCACTTTTTTAACGGTTCACGCTCCGCCGAAGATGTGGCTGCTACTATACAAAACAGAGTAGGTTTGTATTTAAATGAATAGTGCCATGAATGTTAAAGGAGCTGTAAAAAATAAAGCGGAGAAAGTGACAAAATCACTTTTTCCGCAAAATGCTAAATTTGACTTTGCCTTAAAAAGCGGCTTTTGGTTCATACTGCCCGGGCTTTTGGGATTTCTTACTTTCTACATAATTCCATTCCTTATTTCTGTCGGTTATTCATTCTTATCCAGGCCCATTGGAGGAAATTTTGTAGGGTTTCAAAATTATATAGACCTAATAGGAGCAAGGTCATTTAGGCTGGGTGCTTGGAACACGGTTATATTCATAGCACTTTGTGTTCCTATTAATATGGTACTATCGCTTGTGCTGGCTATCTTTATACAGAAACTCGGCCGAGCAAGAAGCCTGTTTGTGCTTTTATTTTTAATTCCCTTAGTTATACCGTCAGGCTCTATGGTCTTTTTTTGGCGAATACTTTTTGAGCATAATGGGGCGCTAAACGGTATTTTGCACACGTTGTTTGGTATACGTGTTAATTGGCTTAACAGCGGCTATGCGCGCTTTGTTGTCATGGTTATTTTTATATGGAAAAACTTGGGCTTTAACCTTGTGCTGTTTTTGGCAGGCCTTCAAAATGTTCCCAAGGAATATTACGAGGCGGCTAATGTAGATGGGGCAGGTTATTTTGCCAAACTTAGCCGCATAACTCTGCCATGCCTAACCCCAACTCTTATACTTGTGTTAATTATGTCTCTCATTAACTCATTTAAGGCTTTTAGAGAAATTTACTTGTTGATGGGCGATTACCCTCACGAAAGTGTATATATGCTTCAACACTTTATGAATAATATGTTTTTTTCCCTTAACTACCCAAGGCTTACTACAGCTACAGTGCTTTTAGTGCTGGCAATAACACTGCTGACTCAGTTCCTTTTTAAACTGGAAAGGAGTGTGTCATAAATGAAAACAAGTGAAAAGCTGCGGATTTCACAAGTGGCAACACTGATTTTTTTATGCAGCATTGCCATTTTGGTCATATTTCCTTTTATTGTTACACTGGCAGGCTCGTTTATGTCAGAAACAGAAATTGCTTTGCGCTATAGCACCGGCCTTTCTGTTTTTGATATATTAGAAGGGGTAACGGAAAGGTTTGCTCAAATTGCCCTTATCCCGCGTGAAGTAACTTTAGCTCAGTATCAGACTGTACTTATTGACCAGCCGGCTTTCCTGGTTCTTATATTAAATTCGGTGCGAATAACTGTGCCTGTGGCCGTAATAGGAGCCGCTGTGTCACTTCTTGCTGCTTATGGTTTTACTATTTGGCAGTTTCGCTATAAAGAGATTGTTTTCTTTGTATATATAGTAGTAATGCTTATGCCTTTAGTTGCGGTTCTGGTGCCTAATTACATTATAGCAGAGCATTTGGGGCTTATAGGCTCTTTGTGGGCTATAATACTGCCCGGCATTTTTTCACCTTTTGGTACATTTTTGCTACGGCAAAGTATGAAATCCATACCGCTATCCTACTTTGAAGCGGCTAAAATAGATGGGGCAAGTAATTTATACATTTTATTCTACATAGTTGTTCCTCAAGTAAAATCGGGTATTGCGGCTTTATCTATGCTCATTTTTATAGAGTATTGGAACATAGTCGAGCAAGCTGTAGTTTTTATCAGAGACTATCAGTCAGAGCCGTTGTCTGTTTTTCTTTCGCGTATAGCAGAGGGCCGAATAGGGTTAATATTTGCTGTTTCATCTGTATATATGTTTTTTCCGCTTTGGTTTTTGCTCTTTGGGCAGAAAGATTTGGAGAAGGGGATAGAGCTGTCGGGTGTGAAATAAGGAGGCACAAATGTTTAGCAAAATGTTTCAAAAAGTAAACATTAAATCAGTTGGCTTATTATCTTTAATTGTATTTATTGCCTTAATTTTTTTTTCCAGAACCATATACAGCCACAATTTGCCTGTAGTAAATGCAGTTATGCCTGTAAACGGTAGGCTTGCACATATGGAAGTAACAACAGGCATAGCCCGCTATGAATCGCTTAGGGATTTACACGTGGAGCTAACCGGTACGCTGGAGCGTGTTTTGGTGAGAGAAGGAGAGTTTGTGGAAAAGGGTCAGCCTATTTTTGAAATGAGTTTTGGTTCAGCCCCCACAGATGTAGAGCGAAACCTTCAAACTCTTTATGAGGACAGTGAAAGACGTGGCAGTGAAAATCAAATCGCAAGGAGCAGGCTTCGGCTCGAAATAGAAAGAATACACGCTAATATTGCTAAAATTACAGATATGGTTTTACAGCTTAAAGCAGAGGTTTATGAAGAGGAAAGAGTTTCTGACTTTGAGTTATCAGGAAGCCGACTGGACTTGGAGCGGGCTGAGAGAGAGCTTGAAAACTCACGGGCTTTGTATGAGGTGGGGGCATTATCCCGAGCTTCACTGGAACAGGCAGAGGAGAGCCTTACAAAAGCAAGGGAGCGTTATGAACACCTAAGTTTATCTTGGGAGGAAAATACAGATAGAGCAGCTGAGAGTCTTTTAGATAAAGAAAGGGCCAGGCAGCGGCAGTTAGACGACTACGCTTTTCAGCTTGATAATTTGCACAGAGACTTACAAGCAAGAACGCTCGATTTAAACAATTTATCTGTACAAGAAGCGGCGGGTGAGGCTAACTTAACTAATCAAACAGATACATATACCCGTTCACTGCAAAACTTTGAAGATAATCAAATAATATATGCGCCTGTTAGTGGTGTGGTGCTTTCTCTTTTTGTCAATGAAGGGCAGTTTGTAAGCGCTAATCATCGGCTGGCCTCTTTTGGCGTTACAGGTGGTTTTATTGTAGATGCAACAGTATCTTTAGGCAACAACTTTACTACCGTATCAGATATTGTAGCACTTAATAATGCAAGCCATTCACTAAGCGGTGTAGTAACTAATATCACACCTATGGAAAACGGGAAAAGGATTAGTGTGTTCATAGAAGGGGAAGGGGTTAGCGCCGGTGAAACTTTTGATTTGCGTTTTGAAAAAGAAAGCGCTGAAAGTTATACGCTGGTTCCCAATGGAGCAGTGAATAGGGATTCAGACGGCTATTTCTTAAACCAGATAAGGCGCAGAGACGGTATTTTAGGCCGAGAGTTTTATACAGAAAGGCTGCCGGTTATGATAGGCAGCTCAGACCTTGACAATACGGTTATTACAAGGGGCATAAGGTTTTTTGAGCCCATTGCACTTTTCTCTGACAGAAGTTTTTCTGAGGGTGAAACAATTCTTTTGCAAAATGAGAGTGATTTTTTTGATAATTAGATGGCTTATTATGCTTATCATAGCGGCGCTCCTTATCTGGGGCTTTGCTGACAATAGCAACTATCAGGATATCCTTATGGCAGAAGCTAATCCAGCCGACGGAGTTTCTTTTTCTGCTTTGGAAGATATAAACCAAGGCAGATATATGCTTACTTACAAAAATGAATATCAAAGAAGGATAGAGGCGTTAAATACCCGCCATGATGTAACTATAATAGGAACAAACTATACTTGGCCTTTTGTTATGGAGCTTCCCATTATTAGCGGGCATTTTTTTTCCTTAAGCGACCAAACTCATAGAAACAGAATGGCCGTGTTAAACGGGCCGGCGGCCTTCGCTATATTTGGTGACTATTCATCTGGCGGTATTGTCTTTATAGATTCTGAACGATATGTAGTAACAGGGGTAATTGCAGATGGACAAGAAGACCCTTTCGTATACATACCGGCTGCAATTTTATCTAATAGAGCCGATACTGTCATAATGAGGCTTGAGTATGATTTAACAAGGGAAATGGCTAAGGGTATATTAAGCGCTGCAGGAGTTATAGAATCCAGATACGAGTTTACTGATTTCAGACAGTTGCGGCAGCTGCGTGAAGAAAGGTTTGTGATGGCTTTTTACGTAGCTTTATTTGCAGAGCTGTCGCTTCTTCTTAAAAAAAATCTTCGCGTTTTTGCTTATAATAAAACCCTAATAAAAACAAGGCTTTCAGAAGTTTATGTTAGAGAATTGTGGAAGAATGAAAGGTTTTTACTTATCACTACCACAGGGGTTGCCCTGTTTGCGGTTATGATAGCTGTTACACAGTTTGCTATTATTCTAAGGGCCTTTGAAATTCTACTCATATGGTATGATGTTCTTATGTAGGATGCGGCATGGTGCAAAATTGCTATAAAATCTTATAAAGAAAGTACAGTTATGCCGGCCTATAATAAAAAGACTCTAAACCAGCAATAAAAGCTTTATATTTTTTCACATAACCTCGTCCTTTGAACCACGAGAATACCTTTGGGTATTCTCGGAACCAAAGTCCTTGTTCTGCAAAAAAATCTATGCGTTTTTGCGTTACTGTTTCAGAATCATTTTACTATAACTTGTAAAACCCCTTATAAGTTAAACCGGTGGTTTGACTTACCTTCGCTCTAATACTTTTTAAAGTGATTTAGTTATAATATGCAGAAAGGTAACTGGCAATGGTGCATAACCTGTCTCACGCAATTTTTTTTCGGGCTGGCAAAAATGAAAACTCATATTTTTGCCAGCGCTCACGGACAAGTCCCGTTGGTCTGCCGCGCAGTTTTAGGCGCGGCGTAGACTACAGCGCTCGTCCTGGCTGCCTGGGCGAGCAGTAAATGCGTAGCATTTACGGCCAGCCCGAAAAAAATCGGTTCGACAATGGTTATGCACCATTGCCAACTGTGCTTTTGCTTCAAAGACAGAAGCCTACGTTTCTAAACGGCAAGCGATGTTAAACCTGCTTAAACTTCAAAAGTTCCCTTCACAACAATATTTCCATCATCAATCATTTTTCGCCCATTGGCAAACACATATTTTATGTTAAAGTTATTATCCAGTACAGTAATATCTGCGTCCATCCCATCAGTTATATGGCCTTTGCCATAAAGCTTGAGCCCATCAGCCACGTTAGACGTCATAACTTTAAGTGCTCTCTCTAAGGGTATGTACTCCTCATATACCATAGCTTTAAGCTGCTCATACATAGAGCTTAAAGAGGCGGCAACAAGACCGACAATATTATCGTCTTCGTCAAAGACAGGAAGGCTGCCGTTGCCGTCAGATGACAGTGTAATATTTTCTAAAGGGGTACCGTTAGCTATAAGGTATTTAACAGCCTGTGAAGGACTTAGGCCATCTGCTTTCTTATTTGGGTTTGAGCTTGCAGTAATATCAATTATACCGCCTTTTTTGGCGAAATCCATAGCTTCATTTAACAGTTTCATATTCCTGTTGACATGAGTTGGTCTGAAATGGAATATAGGAATATCACTGCGCTCTACAATTTCATTAATCATTTTAAAACCTGCTTCTCCCGGGCCCAAGTGAATATGAAGCACTCCGGCTTTTTTACTTAACATGCCGGCAACCCGAGCTTCTGCCGCAATGTATTCTATGTAGTCTGTTTTTGGAGCCGATGAGCGGTGGTCTGAAAGAGCAACTTCACCTATGCCAATGATTTTGTCAATTAACATTATATCTCTTCTCGGGCTGCCTGTGAGACTTATAAGAGGTACTTCATAAGAGCCTGTGTAAATGTAAGCGGACAGGCCTTCCTCGCAGAGCCCATTAGCTTTCGCAAGAAGAGACTCCATATGTCTTGTAGTGCCGTCGGTGCCTAAAACCCCAACAACAGTTGTAATGCCCCACCTTGTAATATTAGACAGAGTAACCTCAGGAGTTCTTGATGAAAAACCATTTTCGCCGCCGCCGCCAATTATATGTACATGTGAGTCAATTATACCGGGGATAATTGTCATATTATCACCGTTTAAAATTTGAACATCAAGGCTGTTAGGTGTAAAGTCAATATTGCTGTTTATTCGTTCAATCTTTCCGCCGGCTATAAGAACGTCTTTTTTTCCAAGTTTCTCGGGAGCATAAACTTCAGCTCCTTTTATTAGAGTAAGCATAAAACCCCTCCCAGTAGTTACTAGACCTGTCCGCTAACCTCATTCCGCCAAATTTCCGGCTTATTATCCGCTAGTACTTCGTCGAAGCCTCCTAACAAAGGCTTTGGCTTTGCGTCGCCGGCTTCTCCTTGCCTAGCGGAAAAACGCTCGAAAATTTGACGGAATGAGGTTAGCGGACAGGTCTAAGAATTCATAATATATGTAAGTATGCCTTTTCTGCTGTGATTTGTCAAATTAATTGACATTTTATGAAAGCTGTTATATTATAGTTTCGAAATTATAGTGAGTTAACTTGTGTTCCTTTTCACAAGCTAACCGGGTATATTAACTAAGAGGTGGAATTATTGGATTTTTCTCTAAAATTTTCAGGTGTCTGTACAAGGACAGTGGAGTTTAAGGTAGATGACGATTTAATTGTTTCAGATATAATTTTTTTAGGCGGCTGCCCCGGGAATACGTCAGGGGTTGCAAAGCTTGCTGCCGGGCGGCATGTTGATGAGATAGTGCCTGCACTTTTAGGTACCACCTGCGAACTCCGAAAGACATCTTGTCCTGACCAGTTTGCAAGAGCACTTTTGGAGGCTAAAACTGCTGTTATGGCACAAAGCGGGAAAAAAATTTAATTGTTTCGTTAATATTACATTTTTTTAAACACTTTAATATTTAAGTGTTTACTTATTATTGTTTATTATGTATAATAGTTCTGATACGGGTGGGGGAACGGCTAGTGCGCGTAGTTTCCGGATTTGCCAGAGGCCATAAGTTAATCTGCTTGGAAGGGGATGCTGTTCGTCCTACTTCAGACAGAGCCAAGGAGGCTATATTCTCTGCTTTAGGGCATAAAGTTGCAAGCTCGTTTTTTTTGGACATGTTTAGCGGCAGCGGTGCCATAGGTATAGAAGCTTTAAGCCACGGAGCGGCATTTGTTGCCTTTGTAGAGGCAGAAATTTCGCACACTGATATAATTCAAAGAAATTTGGCTCATGTATCAAAGGCGATATCCGGCTCAAATTACAAAGTGATTAATGATGATGCGGGCAGAGCGCTCCTTGCATTTAAATCAGCCGGCACTAAATTTGATATAATATTCATGGACCCGCCTTATAAGTCGCTTCTGTGGAAGACTGTTCTTAATAATATATATGAGATGAACATTTTGAGAGAACATGGCATTGTTATAGTTGAAATGGGCAAGGACGAGCCTAAGCCTGTTACGCCGCATTTTAACATTATAAAAAATAAAGTATATGGCGCTGCAAGCGTTTATTATATGGAGTTAGATCAATGATTGCAGTTTATCCGGGTAGTTTTGACCCTACAACTATGGGGCATATAGATATAATTAACAGGGCTTCAAATATAGCTGATGCGCTTATTGTGGCGGTGCTGGCAAACCCCTCCAAGAGCGCGTTGTTTACAACAGATGAGCGAGTTAACCAGCTTAAGGAAATAACAGCTGATATGCCTAAGGTTCAGGTAACACATTTTGAGGGGCTTCTTGTTAATTTTGCCAAAGAAGTAGGCTCAAGGGTTATTATCCGCGGGCTCAGAGCAATAACTGATTTTGACTATGAATTTCAGATGGCTTTAACCAACAGGGAAATGAACTCTGAGCTTGAAACTCTTTTGATTCCCACCAGTGCTAAATGCTTGTTTTTAAGCTCAAGCGTGGTTAAACAAATTGCTATGTTTGGCGGCAATTATGACAAAATGGTTCCCCCGGTTATTAAGCGTGATTTGGAGCGCAAGCTGGGTGGACTTAAGTAGAAGCAGGGAGGAATGTTTTGTGGATCCTATAGAAAGCTTCCTTATTCAAATTGAGGATATCTTGGAAGAAAGTAAAGCCGTGCCTTTCTCGGGGAAAGTCGCGGTCGATAAGGATGCTATTTACGATATAATTGACGAGATAAGGCTTCATATGCCTGATGCACTTAAGGAAGCGCAGAAGGTCAATGACAATAGGGAAAAATATATCAAGGATGCCGAAAAACGCTCTGCAAGTATTATTGACTCTGCAAGAAATGAAGCAGAGGACGTGCTAAAGGATGCGGACGCTAAAGCAAGCCGCATGATAAACGACCATGAGATATATAAAAGAGCATCTCAGGAAGCGGCTGATCTTTTGGAAGAAGCTAAGGTAGATGCCCGCAATGTCCGTTTAAACGCTATGGACTATGCAGATGAAATTTTGGCGAAAACCGAGCAGGCGGTAAAGGTTACTGCAGATAATCTGGTTAGGCACATGAATACTACAAGTAGTTATTTTGAGCAGGTGCTGGATACTTTGTACAGCAACAGACAAGAACTCCGCGGCGATGAGTAATAATATGACTTTTGATTGGGGCAAAGCAACTTTCCAACCAGTTGCAAGGAAGTATATCAGCGTATAATTAATAGCGAAAAGCCTTGTTTTTGGAGGTTTTTCGCTTTTTTATCTCAAGGGCGAAAGCCCACGTTTCTAAGCCAAAGTTTACTTTGGCGAAAGCGTCGGGGCAGACCGCTCATTTTGTATAGATTTAAGTATATAGTAAAAAGACTCTAAACCAGTAAGAAAAACTTTATATTTTTTTCACATAACGTCGTCCTTTGAACCACGAGAATACCTTTGGGTATTCTCGGAACCAAAGTCCTTGTTCTGCAAAAAAA
>Ga0131853_10001082_pt1 | contig 49551 bp, 42 predicted proteins | sample TergutLab28metaG_FD_92764 | JGI IMG/M metagenome (GOLD analysis project Ga0131853, IMG submission 92764) | Labiotermes labralis P1 segment gut microbial communities from Petit-Saut dam, French Guiana - Lab288 P1 (version 2) (version 2) | ecosystem: Host-associated > Arthropoda: Insects >...
GCGCCGCCAAAGCGAATCACCCATTGCGTGGTGATGGCCACGGCGTTGCCCAGCAGCCCGGCCAGTTTGCTCAGCGTGGTGAGCGTGCTGAACAAAATGCCCTCGTTGCGTTGGCCGGTTTTCCACTCGCCATAGTCCACGGTGTCGGCCAAGGTTACGTTTTGCATCACGCCCATCACGCCGTAGCCGATGTGGCCGAGAATCATGCTGAGCAAAAACGGAATGAACACGCCCGGCATGGATTGGCTAAACAGGAACATGCCTGCGCAGCCCAGCACCGGCAGCAAAAAGGCAATGCGGAAAAACCGTGTGCGGCCGATATACTTGGTGGCAACAGGGAACAGGAACATGCCAATGCCGCTGGCCAAGCCCATGGCCAGATTAAACACACCAAATTCATTGTCAGTGTATTCCGACACATGGCGGAAGAAGAAAATGCTGGCACCGTTGGTCATGTTTTGGCCAAGGTTGAACAGAATCATCACCACAACAATGGCTAGGGTCTGTTTGTTGCCCCACAGGGTTTTTGCCGCAGCCACAAAGGCTTTCAGCGGATTCACACGCGGGCGAATTTCACCTTCGATACGCAATGCTGGGTTCGGCTCACGCGTGGTGATTGCGCCATAAAGCGAGGTGATGACGTAAATGATGCTGGCGGCGATGGCGAAATAGCGAAACCCGCCAAACATGTGGTCACCGTGAGCATAGTTGAAATCGCCGCCGCCCAGCAGGCTAACGAGGTTCATGTTGAAGGCCGTGGCAATGCCAAACACGCCGCTGAACACCCGCGGGATGGTAGACACAATGTTGCGCTCTTGGCCAGCTGGCGCAAGGGCGGGTATCATCGTCCAATAGGACACGTCCACCAAGGTGTAGGTCAGGTCCCACATCAGCCACATGATGGCAACATAGGCCACGGTGGTGGCAGCGGCGGGATTCGCAGCCATGGTTGCGGGCACACCAAACAGCAGCACGGTGGCAATGGCGTTGAGCATGGTGCCCAGCGCCCACCAAGGGCGAAACTTGCCCCAGCGGCTGCGCGTGTTGTCGATAATCGTGCCCATGATCAGGTCGCTTAAGCCATCAAAGGCTTGGCCGAAAATCATCAGCGGGGCCACGTGTTGATGGTGCATGCCCATGATGGTGGTGGTGTAGTACGGCAGCCTGCCAGTGAAACCGTTGGCCACTGACCGCCCGGTGATGCCGATGCCATAATTGATTTTGGTGGCCCAGCTTGTCTTCAGAGATTCGTCTTGTTGGGTCACGGGAGGGTCTTGTAGTTCAGTCATAGCTTAACCTCCATAAAATTTTTGCTGTTAGCAGCCGCAAGAAACAAAGCGCACGTTAATGCCGATGCCGCTTGTGCCATCTTGGTGGGCAATCCACAAGTTGCCTGCGTTGTCTACGTAGTAGCCTAGCCCGGTTGCGCGCAGGTCATCAAGAGAGCTTGCCGCCGCCAGTGCTGTGCCGTCGTCCAAGGTGATTGCACGTGGCGAGCAAAAGTCAAACACGCGGAAGATGATGTCGCGCTCGGTGGGGTCCATGGTGATGTGCAGGTTGTTGCGCGTCATGGTGTAGTTGATCATCGCACCGCGCTGGCCTTCTTCAAACAAACCAAAGCGGTTGCTGCCTTGCACTGGGTAGATATAAATGGTGGTGTAGTTGCAGAACACTAGCGGTGCGCCCACAGGTACATCAAGCAGATTGATACGTGGGATGATGGCGCCTTCGCGGATGAACACGGGCATGACGTCGTAGCTGAAATGTAGCACGTGCATGCTGCCGCCGCGGAACACTTGCGTTTCGTCAAACAGATAAATCCAGTTGCTGCCACGAGGGAAGATAATGCGGCGGTAGTGCCCGCTGTAATCGCCCTGCTGCACGATGGGTGCCACGAAAATTTCGTCGCCCAGCATATATTGATAGTAGCCGAAGGCAGGGCGCACGGTGGGCTGGCGGCGTTCGTAGCTGAACATGACTTGGCTGGCGATGTAGGGCTGCAAGTTGGTGTGCATGATGGCGAAATCGCGGTAAATGGCCACGATGTCAATGTCATGCTCCGCCAGCAGCTGCGGGTAGAAATCGTTGAAGCGGAAGGGGCGGTGTTCGGTGTATATAGCAAGCTCCGTGTTGCCGTCGGGGGTAAGAAACTCACGCGGGACTTCGCGCAGCGTGCTTTCCATTTCCATTAGCGTGCTGAATGCGCCCAGTTGTGCCCAACGGATGAACACGTCCCAAGGGTTATCATATGGCCCGCCGCGGAAGCCGCCGATGTCGCTGCCCACATTGACATAGTTAAACATGGACGACGCAAAAATGTTGTTGAGCGCCGCACGCATGCCGCGCCAGTCGTTGTCTTGGTCGCCTGCCCAAGCTAGGAAGTTGCCTTCACGCGGGGCAAAGCGAAACGGCACGCCCGCACGGAATGGATAGTCGTCAATGGCGCGCACCTTGGCCACGGCGCCGAAATTCTCCCAAGAATAATCAATCCAGTGGCGGTAGGCGGCGTACTTATAAGAACGCCAGCCGATGAGCCGTCCTTCGTGGTTGATGGCCGGCAGCAGCGTGGCTACGTATGGGTCAGTGCCATCTACTTTCCAGCCACTCAAGCCCATGTTCAGCACGTTGTCTAGCTGATCTTCCCACCAGTCTACAGCAGCGGGGTTGGTGTAATCCAGCAGCGAACCATAGGTGCGGAAAGTGTAGTTGCTGTGGCTGCCCCACCAGCTTACCAGCTGGCCCTCGTTCATGAAATAACTGGTGCAGGGAATGACCATGGGGAAGTTGTGCTCGGCGGCCCATTCAAGGCGGTCTTGATAGATGCCGGTGAAGCCATCGGCTTCAGTGCCAATGCGCACGGGCCCCCAGTGGTTGGGCGAGTTGGTGTTGACCATGCCGGTGCCCCAAGCAAGCACTTCAATGCCCATGGCGTTGAAGTATTCAATGAACCCCGGGCCTTCGTTGGGCACGCCGTTATGTTGTGCATACCACTCCTCAAAAAAGCAGCAATAACGCACTGGGCAGGGAATGTAAGAACCAACGGAGTCTACCACATTGTTGTAGCCATCGCGCTGCATGCTGCGCTCGCCGTTGAGACCAGTTTCGCTGCGCTGCAAGGCACGCGCGGTGCGGCAATCTTCGCGCGGCAGATGGCGTTGTGTCCAGGTGTGTGTGCTGGCCTCCCATGGGCGGTCGATGATAATGGCAGCCACGGGGATGCCCGCTGCCTGCATATCATGCACCCAGTCTTTGATGGTTTCGCAGTAGCCAACGTTTTCCCAAATCCAGTGTGAGTGAATCCACACGGGGTAAGATAATGGCTCTAGACTTGGCGGCAGCCGGTTGAGGGCTACATCCCAGCCCATGCCGCCGAAAATGCTGGTGAAGAACACAATCACCGCGGTGATGATGCGCGACAACGGAAACAACAAGGTTGGTAGCATAACTTCGCCTCCATATCGTGAATACATTCATTATACCGTATAATATGGCAGCTTGTCAAGCGGAAAATGTGGGTTGTGTGAACAAGCTGTGGATTTTTTTGCAACATGCGTATAAAATTTCGCAAACTCTTTACAAGCCTAGATAAATGTGGTATAATAGGTGAACTATCATGGGAGGAGGCATTTTATATGGACGCCTCAAACTTGCAACACCTCAGCGCGCTGGCGCTGAAACATAACCGCATTGACCCGCAACAATACCAAGACAACAACGTCTTCACCGGCTTGCGCAACAAGCAAGGCGAAGGCGTGCTAACAGGCTTAACCAAAGTGTCTACCATCACCTCGGCGCAAACAGTCAATGGCAAACGCGTGCCCTGCGAGGGCGAACTGCGCTACCGCGGCATTGATGTGCGTGATTTGTGCGCGGGCTTTTTGCAGGCCGGCCGCTTGGGCTTTGAAGAAACCGCCTATCTGCTGCTGTTTGGCGAGCTGCCCACGGCTGCAGAGCTGTGTGATTTCAATGCACTGCTGGGCGGGCAATGCCAGTTGCCCATCAATTTTGTGCGCGATGTCATCATGAAAGCACCCCGGCGCGACATGATGAACATGCTATCTCGCTCAGTGTTAACTTTGGGTGCGTATGATGATGAAGCCGACGATACGTCTATTCCCAATGTGCTGGCGCAAAGCTTGCGGTTAATAAGCGTGTTTCCCCTGCTGGCAGTGTATGGCTACCATTGTTACAATCACATGCACAATGAGTCCAGCTTATACATCCACCGGCCCGACCCTGCCCTTTCCACCGCCGAAAATATTTTGCGTATGCTGCGGCCAGATATGGCATATAGTCCCATTGAAGCGCAAATATTAGACTTAGCCCTTGTGCTGCACATGGAACACGGCGGCGGTAACAATTCTTCATTTACCACACACGTGGTGTCGTCGTCAGGCACAGATACGTACTCCACAATTGCAGCGGCGCTGGGCAGCCTCAAAGGACCCAAACACGGCGGCGCGAACATTAAAGTGGTGCAGATGATGGAAGACCTCAAGGCCAGCGTGGCTGACACCACCAGCGAAGCGCAAGTGCGTGCTTATTTGGAAAAACTCCTAGACAAAGAGGCCTTTGATGGCAAGGGTCTAGTTTATGGCATGGGGCATGCCGTGTATTCGCTCAGCGACCCGCGCGCGGATTTATTTAAGCAGTTCACCATGCAATTGGCGGCCGAAAAAGAAGAGCATGCCGAGTTTAATCTTTACGAAATGGTGGAGCGGCTTGCGCCCGAACTCATTGCCGAAAAGCGCAAGATTTACAAAGGTGTGTCGCCAAATGTAGACTTTTACTCGGGCTTCGTGTATCGCGTGCTGCGTATTCCCGAGGAGCTATATACTCCCCTGTTTGCCATTGCGCGCATTGTGGGCTGGAGCGCGCACCGCTTGGAGGAACTCATTAACCAAAACAAAATCATCCGCCCGGCTTATCAAAGCGTGATGGACGCACAGGACTACGTACCTGTGGAGGAGCGATAAATTTATGCTGCTTTCGATGATTTTGATTAGCGTGGTGGGGCTGCTGCTTTCGTGGGAATACAAAGGTGAGCGTTATCGCATGGTGATAATGCTGTGTCGCATTGTTTCCATTGCGGTGGCTGCTGCGGCGGCCGTGGGCATGATTGTTGGCTACCCGCCTGGCGATGACGATATTGATGGCGTGATGATTGCCTTAGGCGTTGTGGCCATTGCCGCAAACCTGCCGCTTGCGACTATCGGACTGAAACGAAACAAGAAAGAGTGATGCTATGACTTGGGCACAAGCGTTGATTTTAGGCTTGGTGCAAGGGCTAACAGAATTCCTGCCGGTGTCATCCAGCGGGCATTTGGTGATATTCAATCACCTGTTCGGTGAATACGGCGGCGGCGATTTGACTTTCACTGTGTTTTTGCATTTTGCCACACTGGTGAGTGTGTTTATTATGTTTTGGCGTGACATCTGGATGCTCATTCGTGAATTTTTCGCGCTGCTAGGCGATGTTTTCCGCGGCAAGTTTCACTTCAACACGCCGGAACGCCGATTTTTGCTCATGGTCATCATTGGTACGATTCCCGCGGGCCTAGTGGGCATGGCCATCAGTCTGCTCAACTTCACGCATGTGCTGGAAAACATCTTTGTGGTGGCGGCGTTTTTGCTGGTGACCGCAGCACTCATGTTCAGCGTGGATAAACTGTTCGCCAAGCGTGCGCAGTTTGACCAAGCTAGGGCGCCCTACAAAAGTGCATGGATTGTGGGTATCATGCAGGGCATTGCGATTTTCCCGGGGCTTTCGCGCAGTGGCAGCACGATTTTCGGCGGCGCGGTGGCTGGGCTGCAAAAAGACTTCGCTGTGCGTTATGCTTTCATCTTGTCCATTCCTGCGATTTTGGGTGCGGGGCTGCTTGAGGGCGTTTCGGCGGTGCAGCATGGCCTTGAGTTCCACGCGCTGAACTGGACCGTGGGTTTTGTGGCCGCGGCGCTCAGCGGCATTTTGGCCATTTCGGTCATCAAGCTGCTGATTCGCAAACGCAAGTTTTATCTGTTTGGGTTTTACTGTGTGGCGGCGGCCATTGCGGCTTTCGTCATTGGACTATCAATATAATTTTAAGGAGAAACAGCATGAACATCAAAGGAACAAAGACCGAGCAAAACCTGCGTGACGCATTTGCGGGTGAATCGCAAGCACGCAATATGTACACCTATTTTGCCAGCAAAGCCAAAAAAGACGGCTTTGTGGAAATTTCCCAAATTTTTGAGGCAACTGCCAACAACGAAAAAGAGCACGCGAAAATCTGGTTTAAACTGCTGCAAGAGGGCGGCGAAATCGGCACCACACTGGACAACCTTCTCTCCGCCGCCGCAGGTGAACACCACGAAACTGCCGAGATGTATCCCACCATGGCAAAAGAGGCCCGCGAAGAAGGCTTTGAAGCCATCGCCGTGCTGTTTGACCAAGTTGGTGCCATTGAAAAACACCACGAAATGCGCTACCGCAAGCTGGCCGAGCAAGTGAAAAACGGCACCGTCTTCACCAGCGAAGACGCCAACACCGCTTGGGAATGCGGCAACTGTGGTCATGTGCACGTTGGTGCCGAGGCAGTGAACACCTGCCCCGTGTGCCGCCATCCCAAGGCTTATTTCTTCGCTAGATGATAGTCGGGCTTTGTGCTCCGCACCCCTCCCTCATCCACTGCGGTGGGAGCTCCCTCTATCAGAGGGAGCCGGGGCTTGCTTTTTGTGATTTCACAAATAATCCACCGCGAAGCGGCTAGGTTTTTTGTTCTTTCATCAACCACCCCCGCCTGCACGCCTGCGACGTGCTTTCCTCCCCCAAGGGGGAGGCCTTGGCAACACCTTAGGATTATCATAAACCATTCACCGCGGAGCGGCATAAGTTTTTTTGGTTCTTTTTTTGCAAAAAAAGAACAAGAAAAACCAGGAGGTTACAATGGCAAAGGTATTGAGAACAGAGGGCATGGGGCGTTGCATTGGCTGCTTCAGCTGCATGTTGATGTGCGCGGGGGTGAACCGCAAGAATCACTCTACCAGCCGCAGCGCAATTGCGGTGCAAACTCGCGGCGGCATGAGCGGAAAGTTCGTGGCCGTGGTGTGCCAAGCATGCCGCGAGCCCAAGTGTGCGCAGGCCTGCCCGGCTGACGCACTGCTGCTACGCAAGGGTGGCGGTGTAACCGTGGACGAAGACAAGTGTATCAGTTGCCGCCAATGTGCGGACGCATGCACCGCGCAGGTTATTCGCTGGGATGATGATGTTAACGCGCCGATTATCTGTCGGCATTGCGGGGCGTGCACGCGTTTTTGCCCGCACAATTGCCTTGCGATGGAAGATGTGGAGGATTAGCGACATGATATACGAAAAATTTATTCGCGTGCTCTATATCGACATGACGGCGCAAAGCTCACGCGTGGAAGAACGCGAGGATTTGATGCCCTATCTGGGCGGCGTTGGCATTGGCGTGAAACTGCTTGAGGAAAACATGCGGCCCGATCTCCCTCCCCTAGCGCCCGAGCAGCCGATGATCCTAGCCATGGGTGCGCTGAGCACGGTTTTCCCGGTGATTACCAAAACGGCGGCGCTGTTTGTGTCGCCGCTGACGGGTGAGTTGGGCGAAAGCTATGCCGGTGGTCGGCTGGCCTTTGCCATGCAGCAAGCTGGTTATGACGCGCTTGTCATCACCGGCCGCGCGACACAGCCTTTCTATCTTGCTATTGACGAACACGGCGTGAAATTCCGTGATGCACGCCCGTTGTGGAACACGAATCGTGACGATGCAGGGCGATATATCCGCGACAATGAGCCACATGCGCGTGGGAAACGCTCGATTGTGCGCATTGGACAAGCGGGCGAAAACGAAGTGGCTTACGCCTGCGTGACCGTTGATCGCTATCGCCATTTTGGTCGCTTGGGGCTGGGTGCTGTGTTTGGCTCCAAGTTGCTTAAGGCCATTCACATTTCGGGTGAGCGTAGCATGCCCGTGCGCGACTTTAAGCAATATTTCGGCGTGTTTCGCCAGCTATATGCCACGGCACACAAGCCCGGCGGCGTGATGAGCAAATACCATGACCAAGGCACGCCGATTAACATTGAGGCGCTCAACGCCATTGGCGGGCTGCCCACGCGCAACCTGCAAACCACCCGCGTGGACGATGCGGCGACGATCAGCGGCGAAGCTTTTGCCGAAAATGATCTGGTGCGTAAGCAAGCCTGTGTAGGCTGCCCGGTGGGCTGCATTCACATTGCGCAATATCGCCGCGCATTTGCCGAGGGTTACGAATACGAAACCCACGGCGTGAGCTATGACTATGAGCTGTTGTTTGCGCTGGGCACTTTTGTGGATCTCAAAGAGCGGCAGGATATTCTTGCGCTGATTCACGAAGTGGAAGTCTGCGGACACGATGCCATGAGCGCAGGCGTAGCACTGGGCTGGGCTTGCGAAATGTTCGACCGCGGGCTGATTAACGTGGAAGAACACACCCTCATCCCCGTGAAATTTGGCGATGTAGATAGCCTGCGGCAGGCACTGCGCTACATTGCCTCGGCCGAAAATGATTTCTATCGTGCGCTGGGTAAAGGCGTGAAACACGTAGCCGAAATCTACGGTGGCGCGGATTTCGCCATGCAACTGGGCGGTAACGAAATGCCCGGCTACCACACCGGCTATGGCAGTGTGGTGGGCGTAGTCTTGTCGGCACGGCACTCGCACTTATGCAACGCGGGCTATTCCATCGACCAAGCTTTGCAGCCCGGCGAACCCATTGAACCAACCGTGGTGGCGAAAAAGCTCTTGGATGAAGAACTGGAGCGCTGCATGCTCAACAGCCTAGTGATTTGCTTGTTTGCCCGCAAGGTTTATGACCGCGACACCGTGAAAAAATGCTTTGCTGCCGTTGATCGTGACATGAGCGACGATGAACTTGATGACATTGCGCGGCGCATTTTTGCCACCAAAGTGCGCATCAAACGTGCGCTGGGTTATGATAACCAGCAGGTGAAAATCCCCAAGCGATTCTTCGAAACGCCCACCTCCTACGGCAAGCTTGACGAAAACACTGCCAATGAAATCATCGCCGAGTTCAACAAATTAGTCGACGAGGTGCAGCCGTGAACGTGACTGTCACAGCGGGCAGCTGGGCGCGTGCATGGCTGCCCGGTGGCAAAGCGCAGCTCAACCTCCCCCACCCCGCCGCTGCGCAAGATGTACTAGCCGCTCTTGCATTCCCCGCTGACGAAGTTGGGTTGTTCGCCATCAACGGCGTTGCCGTGCCTAAAGATGCGCCGCTCAGCGACGGCGACACCGTCAGGTTATTTCCAGTTGCAATGGGCGGATAAAGTAATAAGAAACCCACCTTCTACGAGGCAGAGAGTGGGTTTTTTATATAACTTTAAGATGTTGTCGCGAAGCGAGGAGCTCCCACCGCAGGTGGCAAAAAAGAACGCTTACGTCGCTTCGGCGGCAAGCTTTTGCATGTCAATTTTGCGGCGTTTTTTGAGGATGAACATGAGCACCACGCCAGTGACTGCGCAGGCAGAAGCGATGACGAATGCGGGGAACATGTAGCCGATGTCACCGCCTTGTTGAACCACGAGATTGTTAAAATGCCCGCTAATTTGCCCGGCGGCAATGGCGCCGGCACCAAAACCCAGCAGCACAAAGCCATAGTTGGTGGCCATGTGCTTGGGACCAAAGAGATCTGCGGTGAGCACAGGGAAGGTGCCCAATACGCCGCCATAACTCAGTCCAATGAACGCCACCAGCACAAACACGCCGCCGCCAGAAATCACGCCAACCAGCAGCGAAAGCACAGCCGAGCCACCCAGCATGAACATAATGGTGTTTGCACGGCCGAGTTTGTCGCTCAGCCAGCTCCAGCCTAGGCGGCCAAAGGCGTTGAACATGCTCACCACCAGCACACCAAAGCTTGCGATATCTGCGTTAAAGCCATGCGCCTGCAAAATGGGGCTAACGAAGCCAATCATCATCAGCCCGCCCATGCAAGCGAGAGCAAAGGTGGCCACGCAAAGATAAAATTTGATGCTTTTCAGCATTTGCACGGGGGTATAGTTTTTGATAGGCACAGCGTTTGGTTTTGCGGCAGCTTGTTCCAAGCGCCAATCTTCAGGTGGGTTTTTGCAAAAGAAGCTACCTAGTGTGCACACCGTGAAGAAGACAATGGCCAGCACGCGAAAGGTATATTGCTCGCCCGCGCCAACGCCACCAAACAGCTGCAACAGCCACTGCGCTGCAGGTGAGAACATCACCCCGCCCAGCCCCAGCGATGACACAATGATGCCGGTGATCATGCCTTTGCGGTGCGGATACCACTTTTGTGCGCAGGCAATGGTGGTGGAATAGGTGAAACCCATGCCCATGCCGCCCATGATGCCATAGGTGATCCAAAGCAGCCAGCCTGCTTGCGGCGGAACAAACGATGCGCCCAAAAAACCCAAGCTAAGAATTAGCCCGCCAATGAACACAATGCGGCGTGTGCCATAGCGAATGCCCAGTTTGCCGCCCAGTGCTCCGCCAATGGTTAGCGTGGCCAGCAGCAGCGAAAACGTCAACTGTGCAGAGGCATGGTTGCCTTCGAACAGTGTGTTGGCAATGCCGTTTTGAAACAAGCTCCAAATGTATGCAACGCCCAATGTCATCTGTATGCACACAGACGCCAATACGGCATAAACCCCAGGTTTTCTAGACATAGAAAGACCTCCCTATTCATGAGTAAGTGTTGCCGCCGAGCGGCTAGTTGGCATTGTCCTTCTCACGAATTTCAACTCTGCGGATTTTGCCGCTAATGGTTTTGGGCAGCGATTCAACATATTCAACCACGCGCGGATATTTATAGGGCGCGGTAGTGTTCTTCACATGGTTTTGCAGCTCGCGGGTCAGTTCTGCTGTGCCCTCATAGCCTTTGCTGAGCACGATGGTGGCCTTCACGGCAAAACCGCGCGCTTCGTCGGGCACGCCGGTGACGGCACATTCGGTCACGGCGGGGTGTTCCATCAGCACGCTTTCAACCTCAAAGGGGCCAATGCGATAGCCGCTGGATTTAATTACGTCATCCGTGCGGCCAACATACCAGAAAAAGCCCAGTTCGTCGCAATGGGCAGTGTCGCCAGTGTGATATAGGCCATCACTCCAGTTTTGATCAGTTTTTTCGTCGTCACGGTAGTATCCCAAGAACATGCCGCAGGGTTTGCCGCCGCCAGCTTCGTCAGTGCGGATGCAGATTTCGCCAATGACACCGGGAGCGCATTCGTTGCCGTTTTCGTCCGCGATGATCATGCGGTAGCCGGGCACGGGCAAGCCCATGCTGCCCAGCCGCGGCTGCATCCAAGGGTAACCCGTCCAGCAGCACAGGGTGGTTTCGCTTTGGCCAAAGCCCTCAAAGGTTTTGCAACCTGTGCCGGCTTTCCATGCGCGGTAGACCTCGGGGTTCAGTGCCTCGCCGGCGGTGGTGCAGTGGCGCAGTGCCGACAAGTCATAGGCCGACAAGTCCTCTTTAATCAGGAAGCGGTACATCGTGGGTGGCGCGCAGAAAGTCGGGATTTTGTAATCCTGCAACTTTTGCAAAATGTCGCTGGCGATGAAACGGTCAAAGTCGTAAGTAAACACGGTCGCACCTGCCATCCATTGGCCATACATCTTGCCCCACAGGCTTTTCAGCCAGCCGGTGTCGCTAATGGTGAAGTGCAGGTCGTCTTCTTCGCAGCGGTGCCAAAAACAGCCAGTCATAATATGCCCCAGCGGGTAGTAATAGTCGTGCGCCACCATTTTGGGGTAGCCCGTGGTGCCAGACGAAAACGCCATGAGCATCATGTCGTCGCCACCTGCGTTGCGGGGGATTTCTGTTTCAGGTGCGGCTTCGAACTCCGCGTCAAAATCAAGCCAGCCTTCACGTGCGCCGCCCCACACCGCGAGTTTTTCCACGGTGGGACACTCGGGCAGGGCTTCTTCCATCGCTTCGCACACGCCGTAGCGCGGGGTGGTCACTAGCATTTTAATGCTGGCGGCATTGCAGCGATATTCCAAGTCCTTTTTTGTTAACTGAAATGTGGCGGGTACGGCCACCGCGCCCATGCGGTGCAAGCCCATTAGCACCGGCCAATAGCGCCAGTCGCGTGCCATGGTCAGCAGCACCATGTCGCCTTTGCCAATGCCCTGTGCCAGAAAAAAGTTTGCGGCTTTCACCGAAAGTCGGCGCATTTCTTCAAACGTAAAGCGCATTTCGGCGCCGTCGTTGGCCAGCCAAAGCATGGCCAAGCGGTCGGGCGTTTCGGCGGCCATTTCGTCTAAGCAGTCAAAAGCGTAGTTATAATTGTCTGGTGCGGTGATTTTATAATTCTTTTGCAGGTCCTCAAGGGTCACATAATCGTCGCGGTTGCGTCCGGTGAATTTCTCATAGAACGGCATAAGCTTCTCCTTCGCACGTCATTTTATCCCACTATTATACCATATCTGGGCCGCCACGTCAAGAAAAAATCATGCTCATCGCAAAAAGTCTTCGTTGAGCGTTAGCCCAAATTCGCGCGCAACTGACAAAAAGTCCTCGCGTGTGATGGTTTGGCGCTTGTGCTCCCCTGCCATGCTCATGGTGGCCACTTTGATGGCGGCGGCTTTCTCAATCACATGCAGCAGACCGTAAGTGGTGTCGAAATCCTCACCGGTGCAGAAGATGCCATGGTGCGCCCAAACGGCAGCGTCATAGGTTTCCATCAGCTTGCTGGTGGCGATGCCCACATCGGGTTTGCCGGGCAGCATCCACGGCACCACGCCCACACCTGCGGGGAAGATAATGGGGCATTCGGTCATCATTTGCCACAGCTCGTGCGAAAACACTTGGGCGTCAAGCGGCAGCACAAAAGTCAACGCGATAATATTCACCGGGTGACCGTGATACACCACGCGGAACTTGCCGTCTGTGGCCAGTTTTTTCACTTGGTGGTTGAGCAAATGCGTAGGCAGCTCGCAGGTTGGGCCGCCGCCATCAGCAAAGCCCCAGATCACGCGATACTGCTCCCCAGTTGCGTCAACTTCCAGAATGCCTAGGCAGCTTTCGGGCTTGAGCTCCACATTGCGGAAGAACTTGCCCGTGCCGGTGAACAGAAAGAACTCCCCTGCTAGGTTCGGCACGCTTGCATGAATGGGCAGCCAAGCACCGCTTGTGTTGAGCTGCGGAGCAATGGCAGCGATTTCTTCGGGCTTAATGCGATAGGACGCGTTGCCGCCGTTGCGCTCGTGCCAGCCTGCGGCATAGCCATCGGTGCACATGCGGATGAAGCCTTGCATGAAACTTTGATTTAGAACAGACATGATATTCTCTCCTCATGATTGAAAGTAAAAAGCCCCTTGAGGATAGCCAAGGGGCAAATTTGTGATTTCGCACAACCTAGCCGAGAAAACAGCGAAGCGACGGAGCCCCACCGCAGGTGGCGAAGCGACATTAGTCTTCGCCTTGGGCCATGGTGTAGCCGGGTTCGCCGTTGATTTCTAGCAATTTTTCTACGTGCATCCATTGATGTTTGGTGGCAACTTGCGCAAGTAAGGCCATCACTTGCTCAGGCGATGCACCAGCAGTGGCGTCGCGCAGCACAAAGCGGCAGCGCCAATGGTCGACGCAGTCAGGCTGGGTGTCGCCGATGGGATAAACCTTCGTGCCGCGGTTGGAGATCATTTTCAAGCGGAAATCAGAGGCTTCCACGATGCTGTCCAAGCTTTGGCCAAGCGACTCAGCATTCTGCGGCCACTCGATGAAGATATCCGCGCCAATCACGCGGCGTGATTCGGGAATGACGAATGCCGGATTTTCTGGAATATTCGGCATTTGAATGGCTTGATGCTCACGTGCTTGCCATTGGGTTGGCTTGCGGCCGAGGTTATCGATAATCGCTTGAGTATACTCGCTGGTTTTGGCGCCTTTGTCGTAGCCAATCACGTCGCCAGTGGCAGCTTTGCCCTCTTCAATGGTCACCATCACTGCGTTTTCGATGAGCGTTGCAGCGTCGAACTCGCCAATGTGCCGCAGCATCATTACCGCGGAAAGAATGACCGCCGTGGGGTTGATGACATCTTTGCCGGCGTATTTGGGCGCGGAGCCGTGCACGGCCTCGAAAATGGCGATGTCGTTGCCCAAGTTCGCCGTTGGCGCAAAACCCAAGCCGCCAACTAGGCCTGATGTGAGGTCGCTGATGATATCACCGTTCATGTTTGTCGTAACAATCACGTCATACTGTTCGGGTTTTTTGACCAATTGATGTGCACAATTATCAATAATCACATGCCAGGATTCAATGTCGGGGTATTCCGGCGCGATTTCTTCGAAGGTTTTTTTCAGCAAGCCCTCGGTCATCTTCATAATATTGGCTTTGGTGGCACAGGCAACCGACTTGCGACCTTCGGCACGTGCGAACTCAAAAGCAGTGCGCACGATTTTTTCGCAGCCCTTGCGTGAAATGAGCTTCAGGCATTGTGCCACGCCGGGGGTTTGCATGTGTTCGATGCCGGCATATAGGTCTTCCACGTTTTCGCGCACGATAACCACGTCAATGCCGCGGCCGCTGTAGGGCGTGGTGACACCTGGGAACTCGCGTGCGGGGCGAATGTTTGCGTATGTTTCAAACAGCTTGCGCAGGGTGACGTTGGCGCTTTTTTGGCCAAAGCCCACGGGTGTGCCCAGCGGCCCCTTGAGCACCACGCGGTTTTTCTTGATGGACTCAATCGTGTCGGCAGGCACGCCAGACGGAATGCCCTGTTTGAACACGCGTTCGCCTGCGTGACGTTCTTCCCATTCAATATTAACGCCAGCAGCGTCGATGATTTTCATCGCTGCGCCAACGCATTCTGGGCCAATGCCGTCGCCCGGAATCACTGTGATCACTCTTTTGTTTTGCATGTTTATCCTCCTGAGCCGCAAATCGCGGGTTTTTATTGAAAAGATGCCCTGAACAATAATCCGGTACAGGGCAAAGCTGATATGCCAAAAACCATTATACCATATGCCTGATTGCATGTCAAGAGTAGTTGCCTTAATATTGCCAATTCGGGCTTGACCTTTTTGTCAAAATATGCTATAATATCCAAAAAAATGCGAAGGAGAAGCTGATTTTGGTGCCTGTTGTCATTTTTACCGTCCTATTGATTATATCAACAATGCTTTTGTTTTTTTCACATCAAGGTAAAAACAACCCAAACAGTGTTTTTCACAAAGCCCTATTTAATATCCAAGGTGTACGTGTGTTGCCCATGCGTGCACTAGTGTATACGTCTGTGGCGTTAGCCGTGGTGTTTCTGGGGCTGATGATTGCAGATCTTTCCTTAGGTTTGGCACCAAGCCTAGCACGGGACTATCACTTATCAAGAATGATGATGGAAACCCGAACGCAAGCGTATGATTTTCCATTGGTAGCCATTCGTGGGCGCGATGAAATTCCGCCTAAAGAACGGCCGCGTATTTTGGTGATTGGTGATTCCTTTACGTGGGGTGTTGGTGTTCCCAATCTCAATCAAACCTTCCATCACATTATGCGTGACGAATTGCACCGGCAAGGTTTTGATGTGGACGTTTTTGTTTTGGGTTTTGGTTCCACCCAAACGGACCACCATCTTGGTTGGTTGCGAGACAGCACAGCATTGCAAACCATTTCGCCAGATTTGATTGTGATAGCCTATTACATGGATGATGTGAGCTTGGACACCATGCCGCAATACCATTTGCCTATGCACATGCCCGTTAGCATTCAACGCGTCAGCAGCCGATTTCCCATTGCTGCATTTCGTAATATTTTCCCAAGTTTTTATATTGCATTGGATAGCATGCTTGCCTTGCGCTTTAGCCACAACGAAAATCGCTTTAATCATGCCGAAAGCGGTTATACGGCATTTGCTTGGATCAACATGCTCACCCAAAGTCCACATATTGACCGCTGGGAGCAGCATGCTGTGCAGCCATTGGCACAGTTGACGCAGCAAGCCAATATCCCTACAATAGTTTTCCCGATTATTTGCTCGGTGTATATGGATTTGATGGACGTGAATTTGTCGCGAACTATTCCGGTGTGGGAGCGTGCCGGTATTCCGGTTTATAGCCCATTAGACGCCTTTGTGGATTACGTTCGCGCGAATCCTCGTTTGCGCAATTTGTTGCAAGCTTCAATTACCGATTACCACCACGGCCCCGCTGCTTCTTGGTTTCAGGGGCGCTTTTTGGCAGATATTTTGATCGAAAGCTATGCACATATTTTGGGCGAACGAGGCACGCGCAACCGGGATAGCCTTGCGATTGAATTTAGCGATTGGCTGCCCTTTAGTCTGAGCCCCCAAGTACTGCAGCAAAGCGTCGATGTTGCGCAATATACCATTGAATTTCCTGCAAGTGATGCATCAAACGGCTTTTTAACTTGGTTCATGCGCCGCCCGCATGTGTTGCTTAATTTTCGGCATCCGGTGCGCCTGTCATCAATCATGGTTGAAGGAGAAAATCTGCGCAACGTGCAAGTTTATACACTGGGGCTTAATCTGGACTTAGGTTTTGATGATCAGCGGCCACAACGCCTGCGTGAACGCAATGGCGTGCTTGCAGGCTGCGAGCGTTATGTCACGTCGTTGCTAATTCGCGCATCCACAGTGAATAATGCCGGCGCACAGCTAACCCTCACCATCGAAAACCAAGGCGAAAGGGAGATGTTTTTTTGAAGAAAAATTCGACCGTGTTGGGTATTTCGGCTTATTATCATGACTCTGCTGCGGCCATTTTGCGCGGCGGTGAAATTGTAGCTGCGGCTCAGGAGGAACGTTTTACTCGCGTAAAAAGCGATGCCTCATTTCCGCACAATGCCATTGATTTCTGTTTGCAGGCATGTAATATTTCAATTGAAAACGTGGATGAAATTGTTTTTTATGAAGACCCGCTGAAGAAATTTGAGCGCCTGCTGCAATCACAACACTGGACGGTGCCCAAAAGTGTAGTGGCGTTTTTGCATTCTATGCCAAAATGGCTCACACAAAATCTATGGTTGCAAAAAGGCATTGCCCGCGAATTGGGCTTGCCGCGTAAGAATATCACGTTTTGCGACCACCATCAGTCGCACGCAGCCAGTGCATTTTACCCCTCGCCGTTTGCACAAGCGGCCATACTTACCGTAGACGGTGTGGGCGAATGGTCAACTGTGGTGTGTGGCGTGGGCGACGGCAATAACATCACCCTGCACCAACACATGACCTATCCGAATTCATTGGGGCTGCTTTACTCAGCGTTCACATATTACTGCGGCTTCAAAATTAATAGCGGGGAATACAAGCTCATGGGTCTTGCGCCCTATGGACAGCCAAGATTCGTTGATTTGATCAAACAGCACCTGATTTGCATGCATGAGGATGGCTCGTTTGTGATGAATCAGCGCTATTTTAGCTATACGCATGGCATGCGCACCATCAACCGTGAATTTGAGGCATTGTTTGGTCAACCTTCACGCAAACCAGAAAGCGAAATCACTCAGTTTTTTATGGATGTCGCTGCCAGTATTCAAATGGTGACCAATGAAATTTTGTTGACCATGGCTAAACATGTGCGCGCACAAACTGGGCAGAAGAATCTCGTGCTGGCCGGCGGCGTTGCATTGAACGTGGTGTCAATGGGCCTGCTGCAACGCGAAAGCGGCTTCGAACGTGTTTGGGTGCAACCAGCAGCAGGCGATGCAGGCGGCGCGCTGGGTGCTGCGCTTTTTGTTTGGCACAAGCAACATAATAATTGTCGCCTCCCTAAAGCAAGCGATAATATGCAAGGCTCCTTTTTGGGCAGCGAGATTCGCTCAAAAAGCGCCGAAGATGACGTGGAATTAAAGGCTTTGGGCGGTGAGTGGGAGACCCTGCACGAAAACACCCTTGCACGAAAAGTGGCCGAGTTGATTGCGCAAAACAAAGTGGTTGGTGTGGCGCGCGGCCGTGCAGAATGGGGGCCGCGTGCGTTGGGTAATCGCTCGATTTTTGCCAATGCGCAGCATGCCGATACGCAATATAAACTCAACGTCAAAATCAAAGCGCGAGAGGGATTTCGCCCATTTGCGCCGATGGTGCTGCGTGATGATGCAGCAGAATATTTTGACATGCAAGGCGATTCGCCTTATATGTTATTTACCTACCCGGTGCGAGAGGAACGCAGATTTAATCCAGCCCGCGATGCATTGGATATATACGAAAAAGTCAAACAAACACGCTCAGATATTCCCGCTGTGACACATGTGGATTATTCTGCGCGCGTGCAAACAGTTGATGAAAGCAACGCGTTTTCACATAGCGTATTGGTTGCGCTGAAACATCTTACGGGCTGCAGTGTGATGGTGAACACATCGTTTAACGTGCGCGGTGAGCCCATTGTCAATAGCGCGCAAGATGCTTATCGTTGTTTTATGGCCACAAACATGGACTATGTGGTCATCGGCAATCGTTTGTTTGAAAAATCAAAGCAAAGGAGGGAGCAACGTGAGATATCTTGAGCGCAAAAAACAAAACGACGAAAAAGAGCTTGAGAAAAACCACATCATCTTTGGGTTAATGGCTGGTTTCATTTTAATTGTGGTGGGCTTTTTGCTTTGGCTAACTGTCACGTCTAGACTATGGGCTATGATGCTTTTGTGTGTAATAGGCCTTGGTGGCGTGCTGCTTTTGCTTGCTATAATCGCACCTGCATTGCTTAAATTTCCCTGCAAAGCTTTTCGCGCATGGGGAAAGCTTATGGGCAGAGTGATTTTTACGGCGGTGTTGGTTATGGTTTACTTCTTGCTGATTGTGCCCGTGGGGCTAGGCATGCGCCGCAAGCAAGAAAATCAGGGCTATGCTCAGTGGAATGAAACACCGCCTAAATTGTGCAGCACTTTTTGCGCAATGCCAAACATCAATCCAACACAGGCTGAGAAAACTTCTTATTTTAATATCGTGCAAAAACTGCTGGCCTTGTTTGTAGCAAGCAAACACTACCTAATGATTCCCGCACTAATCATAATGGTTCTGCTTGGTTTAGTGTTTTTCTTTACCACATCAAATGTGGTGTTGGTATTTGTGTATGCGATTTTTTAACAACTTTTCCGTTAAAAAAACTAACTTAACTGTCGAGAAAAAAGCCTTAAACTCTGTCAAGGCTTTTCGCATGTAAGCATTGAACAAAAAAGATGCAACCCTGTCGCGGGCCGCATCGTTAGATAAAACAAAAAGCCTGCGCGCGAGGGTGCTCGCCGCAGGCGTGGCGGAGGGCGAGGGATTCGAACCCCCGTGGGCTTTCGCCCTAACGGTTTTCAAGACCGCCCCGTTATGACCACTTCGGTAGCCCTCCGTCTATTGGGTATTATACCAGATTATGCGGGCGTTGTCAAGTGCTTTAGTGCTGCTAGTCTTGGCCAAGCATAGGCAAAGAAGCCCTGCATGGCTTGACAGTATACATTTTTGCCCAGCTGAGCGGTGAATATATCACGGTCGCGTCGGCAACCACCGCGACAAAGCGGATGCCATGGGCAAGCCAAGCAATCTGGGTGCTGCTGTGCGCTTTGCTCAATAAAATGCAGCTCTCGTCGGCGTTGATCAATGGCCTGCATGCCATCTTCACGCAAATTGCCCAAGCAATAATCTTCATGCACATAGAAATCGCAGGGATACACGCTGCCGTCGGTCTCCACCACCATTTGCAAGCTGCACTGCCCAGCCATGCCGCAGGCCTCGGGCGAGCGATCATGCAACAGACCCAGCAGATTATCAAAATAACGATGCGGGCGATATTGGCCGCGCAAGATGTCTTCATGCCAGCAGTCAAATGCAGCCTTGAGGTAGGTTTCGTAGTCTTTGGATGCAAGTGCCCAAGGCTGTTTGCCGCGCGGCTGACCATAGGGCTCTAAGCATGGAATGTGCTGCACGAAATTCACGCCCAGCTTGCGAAAAAATGCGTCAATTTCAGCATAGCGATGGCAGCTTTGCTTGGTGAGCACTGCTAGCACGTTCACCGAAACGTCGTTGGCTTGCAGCAGCTTAAGCGCACGCAGAGTTTGGTCAAACTGGCTGCGGTTGGCGTTGTGCAGCGCGCGCGGGCCGTCAAGCGAAACGCCAACGAGAAAATTCTCGTTGCGCAAAAAATCACACCACGCTTGGTCAATGAGCACGCCATTGGTCTGCAGCAAAAAAGTTAGCTTGCAATGATTTGGATTATTTTGTTTGGCGATTTCTACTGCTTGCTTGAAGAAATCAAGGCCCGCAAGGGTGGGTTCGCCGCCCTGAAACGCGATAGTACAGTGCTGCGCGGCGTATGCTAGGGCCTTGGTCAGCACAACACGCAGGGTGTCGGGCGTCATCATTTCACGCGTGCCGTGGCCGCGATAAAAACAATAGCGACAGCGCAAATTGCAGTTGCCGCCTGCGGGTTTCAGCAGCAAAAACAGGTTATCGGTCATCGCTTTGCCTTCCCGCGCAGCCAGCGCATGAAGCGTGAAACGGGAATCCCCAGCAGCCCCAGCACGCCCGTAAGCAGCCGGATAGCGAAGCGCGGCACGCCGCTTGCCGCCGCGTTGTTCCACAGCGTTTGCTTGGGAAATCGTTCGTCAAGTGTGGGCGGCACCACATCGCAGGTTTCGATGAGCCAATTGAGCATTTGTTGCTGCATGGTCTGCACTTGCGCGGCATAGCTTGGGTTGTTGATTTCGTTCACGCGCTCGCCCTGTTGCAAGTCATAAAACTCATCTTGCTCTTGCAGGCGGCGGATGTACTTATAGCGCTGATTGCGCAGCATCACGGCCTTGGTGTGTTCGCCGCTGTTGCGCGCTTGCAGGTTTAACCGCGGCGCATAGCGGTCGAACTCGCCTTGGATTTGCTCGGCCTCGCTGCAATGCGTTTCGCCGGGCAAACGGCCGCCCTCGCAGGTGACGAACTCGCGGTGCAGCAAGGTTTTATCGGCCATGGCGGGCAGTAAACTGCGCGAAAAATGGCTGCGCTGCACCTGCGCACCGCCCAGCTGAGTCACCGTGGCAAACACGTCAAGCAGCTCAACGAGGTTATCATTCACACCGCTGTCTACTGCCCGATTGCTGGGCGGTTTAATTAGCAGCGGCACGCGCACGAGGCACTCGGGAAAGCAGTTTTGCGTTTTTTCAACTAGGCCGAAGTCGCCGGTGTAGTCCCCATGGTCTGAGAACACCAGCACCGCGGTGTCGTCATAAATCCCCTCGGCTTTCAGTGCATCCAGCACGCGGCCTGTGAAGTCATCCACCTTCGCGCACATGGCTAGGTAAATCGTGCGCAGTTCGTCAAAGCGCGATTCATCCCAGTGGCCCACGCCAAGCGCTTCACACAGCGCTTGCTCCATGATGGGCTTGCCTTGAGTATCATCCAGTGTGGGGATGCGCGGCGGCAGTTTGCTTTTGTCGATAAGATCGTAGTATTTTTGCTCCACGTGGTAGGGCGGGTGCGGATAAAACAGCCCCAAGAACATGAAAAACGGCTTGTTCTTCGGCCGGTTTTTGATGCTGCGAATGGCGCCTTCCACCAGCAGTTCGTCTAGGTTTGGCTCGTCGGGAATAATCCCGTCTAGAAATGAATAATCGGCACTAGGTTTGATGTGCGCAATGGGCTTGCGTGGCCGCTTAACTTTAATGAATTCGTCTACCAGTTGCTTGTGATACTTGGGGAATTGCCCGGCCATTAAGTCGCCTCGGGTGCAAGCAATGGTGTGGTAACCAGCCTGCTTCATGTCGCCATAAAGATTTTGCTCGTGCGGCTGCAGCAGGTGGTTCATCGTGCGGTGTCCATGCACATGGGGATACAAGCCCGTGAACACGCTGGCGCGACTGGGCACGCACACCGGGTTTTGGCAAAACGCGTTGGAAAAAGACACCCCCTGCTGCGCCAGAGCATCCAGCACAGGGGTGTGTGCAGCGGCATTGCCCAAGTGCGCCAAAGCGTCGGCGCGCATTTGGTCGGGGTTAATGATAATGATATTGGGTGGCATGTGCAAATTCTCCGTCCTCTGCATGTTCTTCTATATTTTATCACACTCGCCGCCGCATTGCAAGCTTTACAATGCACAAAAAATCTGCTATAATAAAAGCATGAACGTAACTTTGCTTGCCATCAACACAAAATACGTGCACTCCTCGCTTGCTGTTTGGGCAGTGGCAAGCGGGATTACTGCGCATGCCCGGCAAACTCATGTCGTGCAAGTGCTAGAGGCCACCATCAACCAAAGCTGTGCTGAAATTGCGCAGCGCGTGTTTGCACAACAACCCGATGTGCTGGGCATCTCCACGTATATCTGGAACGCCGCCATGCTGCCGGAGTTGATAGCACAGCTGCGCAGCCAGTTGCCGAACTTGATCATCGTGCTGGGCGGGCCCGAGGCCGCCTGCAACGCGCAGCACTGGCTCAACCATGGCGCGGACCACGTGCTTTGCGGCCCGGGCGAGCACAGCTTTGCCGCACTGCTGGATACCTTAACGGGTGACTCCCCCACTGAACATCACCAGCAAATTGACCCGTACTCCCCGGCATATTTCGATGCGCTCGCAGGCAGAATTGCTTACATCGAAACCTCGCGCGGCTGCCCATTTCGTTGCAGCTATTGCTTGTCCGGCAACAGCAAGCTTGAGTTCGTGCCCCTTGCTTTGGCCAAAGCGCAAATCACCAAGCTTGCGCACAGTGGCACACGCACCATCAAGTTTGTGGATCGCACTTTCAACGCCAATGCACAGCGGGCATGCGACATTTGGGCGCATGTGCTGAGCTTGGACAGCAATTGTTGCTTTCATTTTGAAGTTGCAGCCGACTTGCTGGACGAGCAAAGCTTGGCCTTGCTCGCACAAGCCGCATCGGGCCGCATTCAACTGGAAATTGGACTGCAAAGTTTTCATGCACCAACGCTTGCTGCTGTGCAGCGAAAAACAAATCTTGCGCTGGCCGAAAAAAACATCTGCCGCCTAGTGGCAGCGGGCAATATTCACGTGCATGTTGACCTGATTGCCGGCTTGCCGCAGGAAAGTCTCGCAACATTTGAGCAGGGCTTTAATCGTGCCTATGCGCTGAGGGCGCACAAGCTGCAACTTGGCGTTTTAAAGCTGCTGCATGGTAGTGAACTGCGCAGCCAAGCACAAAAGCTTGGCTTGGTGCATGCAGCCGAACCGCCCTACGAAATCATCCACAGCCCTTGGATGAGCGAAGACGACCTAACTTGGCTGAAAATCGCCGAAAATGCACTGCAGCACACCTACAATCAAAGCAGGTTTTTGTGCACGCTGGAGTATGTGCTTGCGGCTTCGCAGCTATCCCCGCTTCAGTTATTCCACGGCATGGGCCGCGCCGCGCCTCACCATGCTACTGCACTTGAAGACTACGCTGCGCAGTTATATGCGTACTTTAAGTCGCTGCCAAACGTGCAAGATGACCTGCTGCGCGACCACATGCTGTGCGACTTTTTAAGCATGACAAAAGGGCAAAGCATGCCGCAGTTTCTCAAGTGTTATGACAAACGGCGCAAGCAGGTGCTGCAACATGCCAACGAGGCTTTAGCGCGCAGCATTTGCGCAAACGAGGCCGCGCTACTGCGCGATGGCCGCGGCGTGTTTGTGGACAGCCAATCGCAAGACCCCATCACAAAGCTATATCCGCTTGCGTTTGTTGAATTGTAGATGACGCACACAACATTACCATGCTCACATCATATAATGAATCAGTATGCGATGAATGTGAGGCAGTTGTGATGGCAAACATAATTGGCTATGTAGGTCCCGATACACGCTTTGCGCCGTGGTGGTGGCAAAACGATGACCCCGCCAGCGGCGTGGTGGAGGTTGGCGGTGGCCTTGTGCAAGGCATGGCTTCCACCGGTCAATACGCCAACTACAGTCCTTGGGAAGACTATCGGCTGCAAGTTGTGCGCATCGTTTTCACAAGCTCTAATGATACCATTGGGTCGTTCAATCTTACCTCGCTGTTTCGCAATCTGCCCAATTTGGTGGAAATAGACAACATAGATTACATCAACCTCAGCGACACACGTTGGCTTTCGAACATGTTCCGCGACGCAACTAGTTTGCAGCGCATCATTGGCCTAGAAAACTGGGATACCAGCGCGGTGCAGCGTTTCACCGGCATGTTTCGCGACACAAATTTTGTGATCCTAGACTTAAGCACGTTAAACACACACAGCGCGGTGCGCCTAGATAGCATGTTCCGCGATGCAAGCCATTTGCAGCGCATCATTGGCATCGAAAACTTCGATACTGGCAATGTGGCAACCTTTGCGCAAATGTTTCGCGGCGCAAGTGCCCTCACTAGCTTGGACTTGAGCCATTGGAGCACCGGCAGCCTCACCGCGGCCGCGGGCGGCGAAGGCATGTCCGGCATGTTTCGGGATATGCCCGGTCTCATCAGCTTGAACTTAAGCAGCTGGGACACCCGCAACGCATCCGCCGCACAAATGCAGCAAAGCTTCACGGGCACAGCTGCCCTGCGGGAAATCACGCTTGGCGCAAACTGGACAGTGCCGCCGGGAGCATCGGGGCTCGGTCTGCCGCCGGTGCCATCTGACGCGCCATTCGCTGGCCTGTGGCAAAACGTTGCCAACGGCACGGTGAACAATCCACAAGGCATGCTGTTTTTCACCTCCCCCGCCCTGATGACCAGCAGCAATGGCGCAGCAAACACTTGGGTTTGGGCCAGTGCAACGCCCAAGCTAACTGTTATTTTTGTAGGCAGCGCCAATGGCACGTTGATTCCCGCGCCGCCAGTGCATGTGGATATTGCCGCCGGAGCAACCCTAGACGAAGCAGGCATCGCGGTTGCCTCGGCACCCAAAGCAGGCTACACATTTGCCTATTGGATCAGCCCGCAATATCCTGGCGTCAGATTTAGCACGGCCAAGTTGCTTGCCTTGCCCATTGAGCAAAACACGAACTTCATTGCGCTGTTCGCGCGGGCTGCAATGAAACCCACAGCGTCGTCAATGCACAACGCTGCAGGCTTTAATCACGTTATTTTATTACTATGCGTCCTTGGCGCTGGTTGCAATTCTACATCATTTGCTCCATCATCGCGCCCATGTGTGCGCCAATGGCGTGTACAAAATTCACGGCGCCGTAGCCCGCGATGTCCATGCGCACGATAACTTCGTAGCCCGAGGCTGCGTCGTCGGCGATGTCTTGGCGCAGAACTGTTGCAAGTGCTGCGATTTCTTCAGCGTTATCTAGAGTGAACTCGATCGGGAATTCGCCGCCAAAGCGCAGGTTGATGGCCGTGATGTCGCCGGGGTTGGCCAATGCTTCGTAAGGCGTGAGGGCGTCTTCATCGGCCAGCAGTTCAGCAATGCCGCTGCTGAGCATGAAATCTACACTCAATGCATAGCGACGATACATGCGGTCGCCATTTTGCATCACATAGGTGATGGTTAGCCACTGCCCGCCGTCTTCTTCAAATTGCCTGCCGCCGCCGGTGATGGCCTGCCAGTGGGTGTCGCGCATGTCGCTGCGTACATCACGGCGGTCACTGTTGTGGTCGCGGCGTTCGCTGCCGCTCATATCACGACGTTGGTCGCGGGTGAGGTCGCTGCGGGTGTCAATGGCATCCAAAATGATTTCGTGAATCTCAACCGCCTCAGCAACTTCAACGCGCTTTTCATTCACATATGCATAGGCAATTCTCGCTTGATTGGGCACATACTGCACAAAGCCACGCATGCCAAACATCGTCACCAACAGCATGATGCCATACAACACGGCAATTACGCCAGCCAAGGGCATGATTTGCTTGACTTTGTTTTTGATGTTGAAATTCTTCTCAAAGATGATTTGTAGCACGCAAAAGGCAATGGCAAAGCCCAACACAAAGCCGTAATAGAGGAACCAGCGCCCGGTGAATAGGTTAATCATGAGTCCGCCCATGGCAATCATGCCCACGATAGACAACAGGAAAATCATCACATTTTTGAACGTCGAGAACACAATGGTGTTTTCGGCTTTTTCTATCTTGCGGGCCGCGAAACATGTGCTTGCGAGGCCCAGCAAAACAAGTGCAATGCCTAGATAGATGAGATAGTATATCGGCTGAGCAAGGCGGTTCCAGTTGAATTGCCAAGCCAGTGGGTTGAAATAACTCAACAGCGTCATGGGCTGCATGGGATTCACGGGAGCATAGCCGGTCACATAGAATTCGCCGATGAGCAGGCCAAGGCGGTGCAGCAGCAACGGTGCCGCCGTGAGCAACCCCGCAATGAATGTTGTGACCACCCAGTTGCCGCTAAGACTTGCGCCGAACAAAAACAACGCGTACATGAACACCTGTGACACCAGCACGCGCAGAAAAAATGCACTGGTGGCAGCAAAGGTGCCATCAACCAGCAGCAACAAGCTGCTGAGTGCCAAGGGCACGGCAATGAGGACAAAGCCTGCTGCAGCGTTGGTCCAAAACAGCTGATTTTTGCTGCTGGTGAACGCATAGAACGCTTCGGTTGCGCGGGGTTTGAACAAGAACGAAAACAGCAAGAGGGTAATCACAAATGGCACCGCAACGGTGAGGGCAAGCATGTTGGTGTTGCGCATGGCAAATAGGTCCGCGATGGCAGGCGTCATGTGTTGCACCAGCACGGGAAGCGCCACAAACAGCGTGTATGCAAGAGCGGAAAACAACATAAACGGCCAAAACCGTTTGAGTTGCTCTTTCATTAAAGCAGAACTAATCATCAATTTCGTCCTCCGTTTCAAAGATAAAGATTTCCTCTAAGGTCATGGGCAGATGGTCGTAAACAAGTGGAGCAAACTGCTGAATGTGCTTGGCGATTTCATCTTCTTTGCCGCGCACCACCAGCAGGTCGGTGCTGCCGAGTTCTTCCATGTGCAGCACGTCCAAGCTGTCATAGGGGAAGTTGTTGAGCAAAAAGTCCGGCGGGAAGGCAACTTGGATTTTGTGCACGTTGGTGCGCAGATCGCCCAAGTCGCGCTCAATCACCATGCGCCCAGCCTTAATAATGCCGATGGTGTCGCAAATGCCATCGAGTTCACGCATGTTGTGCGAAGTAAGCACCACGGTCATTTCGCGCTCAGCCACATCTTCGATGATATACTTCAGCGCCTGTTTGCGCACAATGGGGTCAAGCCCGTCGATGGTTTCGTCCAGCAGCAGCACGTCCGGCATGGCAGAAATAGCGAAAATGAACCCAGCCTGCTTTTGCATCCCACGTGAGAATGTGCACACGGTTTGTGTGTCGCTCAGCCCAAACAGTGCCATCATCTCCTGATATCTATCTTCATTCCAAGTTTTCTTGTGCTTGTCTTTAAAGAATCCATGGAACATCTTCATGGTGTAGTCGGGCAAGAAGTAAAGATCTTCTTGCATATAGCCAACGGTTTTCCCATGCGCGTTGTCATAGGCGGCAAGGCCGTCCACGCGAATGGTGCCTGCGTCGGGATAGTAAATGCCTGCAAGGTGTTTGAGCGTGGTTGTTTTGCCAGAGCCATTGGTGCCAACCAAGCCATAAATTGAGCCTTTTTTCACGTTCATCTTCAGCGCGTTGAGGGCTTGCACGCCATTGAAATTCTTGTTTACGTCTTCCAGCGTAATATACGCTTGCTCGCCCATGCCAATAAGCTTGCCGATGTCTTCGCGCAGCTCGCCACGAGCGATAAGCTCTTGAATGTCCGCATGCAGGCGGCCATACAGTGCCGACACATCATCTTTGCGTTCCATTTTTTCTTTGTTGGACTCATCGGTGGCAATAGCCCAGTCTTGCCCATCTTCGGTGTAGAAGTAACCTTGGTTTTCCAGTTCAAGATAGGCCTTTTGGATGGTATGTGGGTTGACAATGAGGGTTTTTGCCATGGCGCGGGGTGCGGGCAAATCCTCGCCGGGATTCAGCGCGCCCTTTTCAATCAAGCGCTTGAAATTGTCAACTATCTGGTCATAAACCGCCTTGCGGCTTTTTAGGTCGATTTGAAACATGATGTTTTTTCCTCCTGATAATTTAAGCCGCAAATTGGCTGTTGTAAATGTCGCTATACATGCCCCCGCTGTTGAGCAGTTCGTCATGGCTGCCGGTTTCCACGATATTGCCCTGGTCCATCACCAATATTATATCAGCGTTTTTGATGGTGCTCAAGCGGTGCGCGATGATGAAGCTCGTGCGGCCTTTCATCAGGTTATCCATGGCCTGCTGGATGTGCAGCTCGGTGCGGGTGTCTACGCTCGAAGTCGCTTCGTCCAGAAGCAAGAACGTGGGATTCGCAACAATGCAGCGCGCAATACACAACAGCTGCTTTTCGCCCTGCGACAAGCTTGCGTTTTCGTCGTTGAACACGGTGTTGTAGCCCTGCGGCAAGGTGCGAATGAAGTAGTCTGCACGTGCCATGCGCGCGGCTTTCACCACGTCGCTTTGCGAGGCACGGTGGCGGCCATAGGCGATGTTTTGGCTAATCGTGCCGTCAAATACCCAGCTGTCTTGCAGCACCATGCCAAACAGGCTGCGCAGGTATTCGCGATCCATGGTGTTGATGTCCACGCCGTCGATTTTAATGGTGCCGCCGCTGATTTCATAAAAGCGCATCAGCAGGTTCACAAGTGTGGTCTTGCCCGCGCCGGTTGGCCCCACAATGGCGATTTTCTGCCCAGCTTTGGCCTCAAAGTTCACGCCGTCCATCAGCAGCTGCTTGGTGTAGCCAAACTGCACATTCTCAAAGGCGATGTCGCCCTTGGGTTGCTTGAGCGTGCGCGGCGCGGCCACGTTGGGCACATCTTCCTCTTCGTCAAGGATTTCAAACACGCGCTCGGCTGAGGCAATAGCGGACTGCAGGCTATTGAGCACAAAGCTTGCTTCGGTCAGCGGCTCTTGCGACATTTGCACGTACTGGAAAAATGACATGATTTGCCCGATGGAGAAACGCCCTTGAATCACGAACATCGCGCCGAGGCCTGCGATGACGACATAGCCAAGTTGGTTGAACAGGCGGATGATAGGCATGATGGCAAACATGATGAACTGCGCTTTTTTGTCGTCTTCGTAAAGCTGGTCAATTGCTTCGTTGGTGCTTTTGGCCACTTTTTGTTCCAGCGTGAAGGCTTTAATCTCCACTTGGCCGCTGAAGCTTTCTTCAATGCGGGTGTTGAAAATCCCCAGCGATTTTTGCCGCGCGGTGAAGAGTTCTTGGCTTTTGATACTCACAATCATGGTGATAACAAGTCCCATGAAAATCGCACCGATGGCAATCGAAGTCAAAATCCAGTTGATGCGGAACATGAGAATAATCGCGCCAATAATGGTGATGCCTGAGGTAAACAGGCGCATGATCGCGTCTTTAATAATCTCGTTGAGGCGTTCGAGGTCGTTCGTCACACGGCTGAGAATTTCACCTTTTTTGTGCGTGTCATAGAAGCGCAACGGCACACGCGCAAGCTTTGCACTAACTTGTTCGCGCAGGCGCAGCGTGAGCTTTTGCCCCACCTCAGCCATGATATATTCTTGATAATAGGTGAAAATGGCTGACACCACATAGATGCCGCTCAGCAGCAAAACATACTCGCCCAGCGCGCCCATGTTGATGTTATCACCGATGATGCCCGCAAACACCACGTTGATGGCATCGGCGAAAATCTGTGGTGCCCAAAGGTTCAGCAGCACACCCGCAATGGCGAAGAAGAACGCAATTGCCAGCTGCCAGCTCTGTGGTTTCAACGCTTGCACTAAGCGCTTGAGCGTTTTGCCGCTGTTTTGCGCCTTATCGATGCTCATACCACTGCCGCCGCCGTCCTTGACATCATAAGTTTTGTTATCTTCATTCATGTGGCAAGTTCCTCCTCGCTTAGTTGTGAACGTGCGATTTCAACATAGACTTCGCAGGTTTGCATGAGCTCGTCATGCGTGCCCTTGCCCATGATTTTACCTTCGTCAAGCACGATAATCTGGTCGGCATCGCGAATGGTGCTGATGCGTTGCGCTATATTAATTACAATGGACTGTTGCGTCACTTCTTTCAGTGCGCGGCGCAGCGCAGCATCAGTTTTGAAGTCCAATGCGGAAAAGCTGTCGTCGAAGACATACACATCCGGCTTTTTAATCAGCATGCGTGCAATCGACATACGTTGCCGCTGCCCGCCCGACAAGTTCTTGCCGCCCTGCGACACAACAGCCTCGTAACCGCCCGGTTTTTCCATGATAAAATCATCACTTTGCGCGGTGATGGCGGCGCGTTTCATGTCTCGCAGCGTGGCGTTTGGGTTGCCGTGGCGCAGGTTATCCGCAATGGTGCCGCTGAACAGAAATGCCTTTTGCGGCACAAAGCCGACGCGGCGGCGAGTTTCCTCCTGCGGCAGATCTTTGATGTTGGTGCCATTGAGCAAAATCGCACCGCTGGTGGCGTCAATCAAGCGGGGAATGAGCCGCGCGACTGTGCTCTTACCACTGCCCGTGCCGCCGATGATTGCCGTGGTTGTGCCTTCTTCGCAGCTGAAGTTCAAGTTCTTCAGCACGGCATTTTCGGCGTCTTGATAGCGAAACGTCACGTTCTTAAACTCAAGATTGAGTTTTGCGTTGGCTTTAATCTGCCCTTCACCGTCGCGGATTTCCGGCTTGTGGTTAAGCACTTCGTGAATACGCTCGGCGCAAACTTTGGCGCGGGGGATGTAAATCACCGCAAACACGGCCATGATGAGATACATGAGGATGTTCATTGAGTATTCGATGATGGCCATCACGTCGCCCAGCTGCATGTTGCCGGTGTTGATGCGCATGGAACCAAACCACACAATGGCAACAATCGCAAGCGACATTCCCAGCATAATCAGCGGCATCAATGAAGCAAACAAGCGATTAATGCGAATGTTAACTTTCGCGAAATCTTTGAAGGCGGTGTCCATGCGCTCGCTTTCGAGCTTGGTGCGATTGAATGCACGCACCACACGAATGCCCGAAATATACTGCGCAACCACGCCGTTCATTTTGTCCAGCCCCAGCTGCACTTTGTTGAACAACGGAAAGACTTTGGGGGCTATCACCCCAAGCACAGCCAAAAACACAATGGAGCTGACGATGAGAATCAGCGCCATCGTCCAGTCGCGCATGAACGCCAGCACCATGCCAATGAGTATGACAAACGGCGCGGGAACAAGCATCTCGAATATCATGCTCAGCGTTGTTTGCAGCTGTTCAATATCGTTGGTCGAGCGAGTGATCAGCGATGATGTGCTGAATTTTTTGTGGTCCTGATATGAAAGCTCTTGCGTATGCGCAAATAGTCGCTTGCGCGTGTTTTTGGCAAAGCGTGTTGCGATTTCGGCCGAGAAGTAAGTTCCCAGCACGGAAAATAGCCCGGTAAGTATGGCCACGCCCAGCATCAACGCGCCGGTGCTGAGCACATAGTCCATGTCCTCGGCCATCACGCCATAGTTGATGATGTTGGCCGTGAGTGTGGGCAGCAGCAGCGTGCCCCCCATTTGCAGCGTAATGAATAGCATGAGCAAAAATATCTTGCTTTTGCCCAGCTGCGCTTGCTTGAATAACTGAATCACTTGTCCTTCGCCTCCTTTTTATAGAAACATGTTCTGAAAATCTCCAAATAGCCACGCAGGCTGTCGAGAAATTGCTCGTAATCATCATGCTGCTCGCCGTCTATCAAGCTATCCATGGTCAGCGCAATGATGTCAACGGCTTTCTCGGCATCAATGTCTTCGCGAAACAGGTTCAGCTCGCAAAGTGCGTATAATTCGTTGTACGTAGCCTGTGCTTCTTGCGCCAACAACTCGGCCTCCATGGCGGGCGCGTCATCCATGTGAACATACACGCCGTTGGTGAAGTCATGCAGGTAGGGATGCTGACTAATCAGGTCTTTTTTCAGCAGTGCCGCCTGCCAAAACACCTCCAGAATGTCCGCGTTCCCCTCGTCGAGCATTTCGTAATAGCCGCTGTGTATCAAGTCGTTCGCATAGCGCGCCAAAAAAATATATAGCTGCTCTTTCGACCCAAAGTAGTGGTAGAGCAGGCCCTTCGAGATGCCCGCTTCTTTCACAATCGCGTCCGTCGAGGCCTTTTTGTAGCCATAGCGGAACTCTTTCATCGCTGCATTGATAATGCGGTTGCGCTTGCCTTCTTCCAGTTTCATGAATTTTTCGAGATCGGCTTGTTTGACTGATTTACTCATAAAACGCCCTTCCATTGACTAACTTGGTCAGTTTATGCTATCATTATATCATTGTTGACCGAAAAAGTCAATGATTTTTTAAATATTTTTCGATTAGCCAAACAACGTCTCTCGGCAATAAAAAATCACGCACCCAAGAACGTGAGTGCACGATTTACGTGCGACGCCTCGCCGCTGTCGAGCCCTAAATGTCAACTGTACAGATTTATGCTTGCATTTTTTCCACCGATGTGTTATAATGAGGTTGTGCGCCTGTGGCGAAGCTGGATATCGCAGCAGATTCCGATTCTGAAGGCCGGGGGTTCGAATCCCTCCAGGCGCGCCATAAATAGTATCCATAGGGGTCTTTGGACTTTTATGGATATTTTTTGCTTCTTTGAATAAAACGGCAAGGCAACAGCACACAAATTGCACGCGTTAAGACTTCGCACCATATGCTGATATTAGTTAATCATGTTACAAAAGGAGAATAAAAAATATGCCTTGTCATAATCATACGCATGGCCGATGCTGTTGCTGCAACCCTTGTTGTAAATGCTGTTGTTCGCCATGCAAATGCTTCCGTCCGCCATGTCCCCCGTGTCCACCTGCTCCACCAATGCTTGATGTTATCTGTACCCCGGGATATGAAGTTTTTCTTGAACAATCTATCAGCAAATCCGAGTTTGCTCGCATAGAAAATGTCTTTAACCGTAATGATGGACCTGAGCCATACCATTTCATTTCAGCGGAAGTAGTGTGGATACAACAAGCTATTTCTGAGCTCGAATTTCAGGTTCAAAGGAATATGCAGACACTGACAGGTTCTGTTCAAGTGTTTATCCATGTTGTTTATACGGATGGATTTCACCAAACACGCAGCAAATTCGTAACAATTTTTATGCCAATAGAATCTGCTGCTTTCTCAACACCCGAAGATATAGAATGCAAATATAATTGCTGCATGGAAGAAGCAAGCCTAGAAGACGTAGCGCTATTGGATAATCAATTAAGCTTTTCCTATACAATTTCCTGCAAACTGTTGATTACGGACGCGCAAGCAAAACGCTTGCCGGTGATTGAACATGTTGAAAGAAACGCACAACAACACAACTTGCCCACAAAAAAAGCGGCTATCTGCCCCGTTAGTAAAGTATGCGAATTATCCCATGAGCTAAGTTCATTTCAAGCAGGCATCATCCCTTTTTCCGCACAAGAAGCACAGGCGGTTGCCGTGGTTGGCATTGACGTGCTGCCCGGTTTCACCCTATTGGATGTCTCTTCGCAATGGTCAACCACCACATTATCCGTGGCTTTTCCGGTTAGTATTGAATTGGCCTTAATTGACGACACATTTTCCACGCAATCTTCTTATTTGTTTGCAGAGCTTACTGTTGAGGGGTTCCCCCCCTCAGAAGATATGCGCTTGTTTGTTGATTTGGATTTTATGCATCACGAGTGGTGGTGGCCGCACATTAGCGGTAATGTCATCGTTGTTCCTTCGGGCACCATTCATGGTTCAATTAGCTTGGCCGGCGATGCTGCCACAAAAAAATTGGCTGCGTTTGTGGATTGCGGACCTGTGGAACCCTGTCAATGTGTGCAAGCGCCTCCAATTTCGTCAACCACTCAACTTTGATAAAAGGAGCATGCAATATGCTGATGTCAATTGTGATTGCCAGCAAAAACGAAGGCAATTTGCTGCGCCAAACGCTAGATTCTATTTTTGCAGCAACGTGTGATGTTTCCTATGAAGTGATTATTGTGGATGATGGTTCACAGGATGGGAGCTGTGATTTTTTGCGTGGCAACCATCCACCATATGCTGTCACGTTGCTTCGCACGCAGGGCATCGGATTAGCCCCTGCCAGAAACTTGGGTATGAACCATGCAAATGGCGATGTTTTGGTCATTTGTGACGCACACATTGCAGTGCTTCCTCACTGGCTTGACCATTTGGCACAGACCATACGGGAAGGTGCAGATGCTGTTTGCCCCCAATTGGCCGACATGCACGAAGACCCATTGCCGCGAAAACGCTTGAATAGTTTAGACAGCGCAAGGTCTGGCGTGGTTGCTGCAGGCATGTGCGGAAAAACCATGTTGTCGTTGTTTCAGCCGCGCTGGCTTGCACCGCAGCAAACGGCAGTGGAGGTGCCTGTGTTGTGCGGCGGATGCTTTGCGCTCACACGCGCGGCGTTTGAGGCAACAGGCGGATATGAACCGGCATTTCGCAGCTATGGTTGGGATGAGGAGGAAATCTCCATCAAGCTGTGGACGTTTGGCTTCACGCTCAAGGCAACGCCACACACCTGTGTCAAGCATTTTTTTCGCCCCGCGGCACCTTATCCCATTCATAATGAAGATGTCATGCACAATTTTTTATATCTTGCCATGTGCCATTACAGCGACAAACGCGTGGAGCAAATTAAGACAATGCTTCAGGCTTCCGGTGCAACCAAAGCAATGGCACGGCAGCTGTTCCCGCAGGTTTTTTCCGCAGAGAATATCAAGAGCAAACGCGAACTGTATCGTGAAAAAAGAATGCACAGCGACGATTGGTTTTTTGAACAATTTAAACTCATGATGTAGGGTGTCAACTGCTGTCCGCACCAGCAACGAAAGCCGCTTCGCCATGTCCTATGCCATTGTGCATAGGACTTTTGTATACCAATTACCTAAACGATGCTTACACCTGTGGTGGGGCACCCTCGCGTACTCCACCGCATATATTTTGACTCAGCGGCACGCGATACGCGTGCATCTTTTTCGTTGTATGCTTACATTGAAAAAACCGTCGAACTTGACTGTTCGGCGGTCTTTTTTCTTGATATTACTGCGATTGCGAGTTGCTAAGTCCCATAAGGGCACTCGCGACTTTTGCTATCTTTCCATATCATTGCGTGATCTTTGTGGGTTTTTCGCACAATCACTAAACTGTGCCTTGCTTTTCTCAACACCAGCTTTAAGTTGGGCTGAGAGCGGCTTTCTCTGCAGCTGCAATTGCCGAACTAGCTCGATATTGTGGGTTAGTGCATCCAGCAGTGCCACGCGGCGCTCCTTGCTGATGAATGGCGATTGCGCAAAAATCGCATCGCATTCTTCATGCAGATCATGAAGTTGCTTTGCATTGAACCAGTCAAGATTTTGCACCAGCTGTATTTGCTCGGCATGTGTTTTCTTGAACGGCTTGCTTTCCTGCTCACGTCCAACAAATTGCGTGTGATGCCACATTGACGTTCCGCTGTCATAAACAGGAGCCAGCCCAAGCCATTCTAGGCTGTCCACATTGCGAACAAAGCCAAAGTTGTTATAATGCCGGTCTGTATTTGCGATGCAATAGTCAACAACGAGCATTTTCTCAATGGCAGCACGCGCATCGGGAATTCTCAGTGTGTCGCAACAATTCAGCAAATGCATAAAACTTGAGCGTTTGCCATCTTGTTTTTGTGTTTGCAAAACACGCCAAGCGGGCACCAATTCGGTTTCGGGTGTAATAAACGTTTGGCAAAGGCTATATGGTAGCTCATCTTGAACTGTCAGTGTGTACGGCACATGAGGAATATCCAGCCTTCGCATGACTGCGCAAGCAACCAGTTCGTTGAATGGCTCTTGCTGATAGTCACCGCTGCCGCCTTTCATCAAAAGTCGTTTTCCATCAGAAACCACCCACTTTTTGCGCAGCCAGCCATCAGAAGTATTATCCGGCGACATCAAATTAACCGCGTCATTCTCAATATAGCCGCCCCGAAATAAAATTTCCCCGATGTCATTTGAAAATGCATTGTCAAAAAAGTTAACGTCTTTCCATTGCAGAGAAAGATTTTCGGGACGAACCCAATACTGGTCAGATAAACTCAAGCCATAAGCCTTTTGTGAAAGCGCAGCAGCCGTGCGAACCCCCAAGCCAAGCAGCAGGGGCTCAAAGCCTTCGCGGCTTGCGGGGATTGTGCGCCCACGCCACCAGTCATTGAGCTGTCCTCGGTTTGCACATCCAGCTTCGGGGCCGGTAATCCATGTTGTGCCAATCGGAAGGCGAGCGGCATCATGCGTTGCCACTACTTTGTCAATATATCCATTTTCCTCGTCAAGAATTAAATCCGCAACGGGAATGTTCTTGTGCATCAGCGTATAATTCATACAAGCTACCTCCTTGCACAGTGATTATAGATTTCTTTTAATTATAGTATACCACACTAAAGCAAATTTGGCAAGAAAATATTGCACACGCCTGTATTGATATACAATCAGGCTTGTGGTATTACTATTCCCTAGGATAATTAAGAGTGCGTAGCTGCAAACGCTGTAATGTCCGGCCGGTAAAACGTTGATATTACTAGTGTTCGGAGTAAATCCCATAAGGGCATCCGCACCATATTAAATGCTAAAATTTAATACCAAGCGAGCCGCCTGATTTGGGTGGCTCGCTTGGTATATGTGGACCGGAAAGTCGCAGTGGGGGTTAGCAGTATTCGGCAGGTTTCGCGCTGGTGCTTTGTTAGGCATTGTAACGGCCACAGAAGGCACTCACTCGCTTCTTTACCGCATTGCGTAAAATATCGTAAGCCCCCTGTTTGAACTCTTGAATAAAAGGTCATGCAAGATAAAACCGCGAGTCCCAAAATTCATGAAAGCACGCAACTGGTGGACAATTTGCGCGAAACATGATGCAGAAAGAAATTTTATGTTAAGAGCAAGAATGCGAAAAAATTTGGCAATACTGTTGGCAATTGTCATGGCGGTTGGGGCTTTGACAATCATGCCTGTCGCTGTTGACACGGCAGTGAGCTCAGAGTATGAAGCATATGAAGCCGCACATGGGCTTGCGCAAGAATTAGAAGCAGATAGCTTAGAATTTGAAGAAATTTCTGATGAACTTGCGAGGAGCATCTTAACTAGCACGCTGCAAGGCGCAATCGGTATGCAAGGATTTTATGGATACATTCTCGAGCAATGCCGCAATAGAAATTTTCAGCGAGCATTCTGGGATTTTCAACGGTTTGGGCATGCGTGTGTCAGCGAATATGGTTGCGCAAATTGCAGCATTGCCCGAAGTGTATGCTATATACCCCAACTGGGCGATGGACGATTCGCAACCAGAGTCAGATGAATTCCCCATCGCGTTTAGTGAATCTGTTGCGATCGCGTCTAGTGAACCGCCCCCCTTACTGTATGCAAAACGCGGACGCACCCATGATTTAGGGCGGAACTACTTGCTCTAATCGAACGCCGCAACAAGAGGACGGCTGACTGTTTATCTTACGGACACAAAGTTCCAGGGATATAATCGTCAGACCGCTTGCCCTCTTATTATGGCTTAAACAACAAACGCGATCACACACACGGTTGGCTACCGGAGTGAAACCGCAATCTTATTGTAGCAGGAATATAACCGAAAACAGCCATGCCGCTACACGCGTGCGTGGCTGTTTCGTCATTTTGAAGGAGGCTTTTCATATCAACATACTTTTACTTGAACCCGCTTACACTGCCAAATTCCCACCACTAGGGCTGATGAAACTCTCGGCATATCACAAGCGACTTCGTGCATTTCGCCAAGGGCACAACAGACCTGCAAGCCGCGTGGGATCGTATCTACATCACCACGCTGTTTACCTACGAATGGCAGCGAACTATTGACACTATCGAATACGCCAAGACGCTCGTGCCGCCGGAATGCATCTTCATCGGCGGGGTGCGCACCATATGCGCTGGGATCTGCAAATTTACCTGTCCGTTGACTTGATTCAGGCGGGCGTTGGCTCAAGCGGGGGCTTCAGTGGAGAAACGCACGAGAAATACCGCATATACTCCAAGCAAAGCTATGTCTTCACTTATTGCCTTAGTCCAATTCACGTCGACCAAAACAGCACAGCAAGCTTGATGCAGCAGGCACAAACACGGCGCACGGCAAAGCCTTCAAGCAGCGCAGAATTAAGCGCAGGCTACGTCTCCCCTGCTTTTTCAACCAATGATGCAGAATTATCGGCCATCGTTGAGCTGCCGGACGTTGCTGTTGCGACTACGGTGGGTTGTGAACCCGAGTTGCCCACTTCAATCACCGCGGTGCGCGCAAATGGCGCAACATCGTCAGTCGGTGTGCTTTGGCAGACCTATACGCCGCAGCAAATTGCTGCATCGGGTTCATGCGGCACCGTGGAGGATGCCGGCATCATTCCGAACTGTGTGGTAACCGTGCACTAGCGAAAAAAGAGCCGCCCAAAACGGGTGGCTCTTTTTATTTTGCTATTTCGCTGGTTAATCGTCAAAACCCACGCCAACAGTCTCGCGTTCGTCTTCTAGGCGTGCTTTTACTTCTGCGGCCAGACGGCGGCGTTCGGCCAAGTCGGCCTCAACTTGCTCGCGCTGCGCGTTGGGATATTTATACAAAATGCGCGACAGCAAGGCGATGGCTGTTGTGAGCAGAGGCATCCATAGCCACATTCTGGGCATCCACCGCAGATAAGTTGGGCCTTGCCCAGGTTGCGGCAAGCCGGTTTCGGGGTGATATTCCCCTACGATGCCCAATTCGGGGTCAAAACCTAACACAAACTGCTGAAAGAATGCGCCGGTCACGTCGTTGATGCGGTTGGTTATCAGTTTGTTTTTCAGGCCTTCCACAGCCATGGTTGCGCCTTCGGTGCGGCGGCCGGTTTTCCATTCCACGTAGTCAAGCATCTCAAATTGGTTGATGCGGTGCGCCACGCTGTTGCCCACGCGGCCAAACGTGCGCAGACACATCTCCATTAGCATGTGAAAACCGAAACGTGGAACTGTGTTTACGCCAACCAATGCGCGAGCAAGAATGGCCACCAGACCAATGCTTTCGTGCAGCACTTGCGTGTTGCGCGGCCCGCCCAGCTTGTTGATGATGGGCAATGAAAACGGCACAATGAAGTTAACAGGAATGCTCACGATGTTGTCGCGTGCCCACAAAATGGTTTCAGCTTGCACGGCGGCACCGCCTATTGTGACTGGCGGCAATACTCTTAAAAGGTCGCTAAAGCGAAAGAAGTCGCGGTCGGGAATGGTGGGAACAGCTGCCACCAGCAACGCACGGATGTTGTCTAGCCAAAAGTATTTGTTGTGCCGCGTGATTTTAAAGGCTTCCCAAACGCCAATCATGGTTGATTTAAACGTGAATTCTTCGGCTACGGGGTTTTGATGGTCGGGCAGGCGTTGGATGATAAAGGTGGGACCCCAGTTGCCAAGGATGGAGGGCAGGGTGAAAATTGCGGTGCCAATCAACAGAATTTGATACATGCTTAAACCTAGCGCATAACGCAGGCCAATGAGCGCCCCCCCAAGGGGCACCAGCATTTCGTGAATTGTTTCGCCAAGCCCTTGGGCAAGGTTTATCTTGCGGCGTTGTGCGGGGTCATCGGTGGTATGCACCACAAGCTTTGTGCCTGCAACACCGGCTGGTGTGCCAATAAAGTCAGCAATGCAACGGCAAATGATGAGTATCGTCAGACGTTGCCAGTGGCTGATTCCGCCAAAGCCCAGCATGGGGATTAAAATCAAAATTGGCCCCAGCGTGCCTGAAAGACGATTTATCCATCGGTGCGTGTTTAACTTGAAGTTTTTGGTGTCCATGAAGGCACCGGCGAAGGGGTCGTTGAGTGCATCAAACACACCAACGATGGTGTTGGCGATGGCGCTGTCTGCAAGTGGAATGCGGAAGTACTGTGTGAATACCCAGCCTTGTTCCCACGAAAACGCATTGCGAAACGCATTGGTTACGCTGTTAATTACGTGCATGCCTTGTTCCCATGGCCGCACTTGTTCGTTGGGCAGGTCACGCCCGCGCCACCATCTCACCGGGTGGCGGCCAATGTAGCGCAATGTTTCGCGCTTTTCCGGGGTTAAAATCGCCATTCAATACTCTCCCTTGCACAAAATCGTTCATCCTATTGTAACGCATTTTGGCAGGCATGTCAAGGGGAAAAACTTAACGTGTAAAAAATTTCAAAAAAGGCTTGCATTTTGCAAAAAGATGTGATATAATAATCGTTGGCATTATGTGTGCAAACATTTCAGATACATACTAGAAAGACAGGATGACAACATGAGTTGGTATCAAATTATTTTGGCGTGCAGCATCATTTTACTTTCTGTTGCGCTCATTATTCTTATCATGCTGCAAGAAAGCAAGTCGCAAGGGCTCAGCGGTGTTATCGCCGGTGGGGCCGACAATTTGTTTGGCAAAACCAAAGGCCGCTCGTTTGAAGACAAGCTGGTGAAGTACACCAAAGTTGGCACAGGCATCTTTTTTGTGCTCACGCTTGGCTCTACGCTGTTGTTTTTGTTTTTTAGTCGCTAGTTAAAATTTTTTCCAAAAAACTATTGACAAATGGCGAATGCTGGTGTATAATAGTTTTTGGCTTTGGGAGCATAGCTCAGCTGGTTAGAGCACCTGCCTTACAAGCAGGGGGTCGCAGGTTCGACTCCTGCTGCTCCCACCAGTAGCACCCTTCCCTTTTTGTGGCCCAGTAGTTCAGTTGGTTAGAACGCCAGCCTGTCACGCTGGAGGTCGACGGTTCGAGCCCGTTCTGGGTCGCCAAACCTGCGGTTAGCACCCCTCGCGCGTTTACTTTGTTGAATGCGCGAGTGTGCTGCCCGCGATAATAAGCGAGTTTTGCTAAGCATTCGCCTCTGTAGCTCAGTTGGTAGAGCAGCGGACTGAAAATCCGCGTGTCGTTGGTTCGATTCCGATCGGAGGCACCACCCCTGCGGTGGAGCACCCTCGCGCGGGCGCTCCACCGTGGTCATAGTTTTTGCGCGGTTGCGTATATTTGGAGTTAGGACGTAGGATTTTAGGAAAGTTAGTGCGGATGTAGCTCATCTGGTAGAGCGCCACCTTGCCAAGGTGGAGGTAGCGAGTTCGAGCCTCGTCATCCGCTCCATTGCCCTAACCTGCATTCTAGCTCCTCATCTTTTTCGGCGCCATAGCCAAGTGGTAAGGCAGAGGTCTGCAAAACCTTTATTCCCCGGTTCAAGTCCGGGTGGCGCCTCCAGCACCTGCGGTGTGGCTTTCTCGCGTTTGCATAACAGCTTGTGTAACTGCAAAGAATTAGTTGTGTAACGCGCGAGAGAGCCTCAGCGCAGGTTATTTTTATTACTGGAGGTTTTTATGTTGAAGGCAAACGGCAAAAAGTATGTGGCGGAACTGATTGGCACCATGGTTTTGGTGTTCATGGGCTGCGGCGCAGCAGTGTTTTTGGGCGCGGCAACCGGCGTTGGCCACCTAGCAGTGGCACTGGCTTTCGGTCTAAGCATTGTCGCCATGGCTTACGTCATCGGTAACGTATCGGGCTGTCACATCAACCCGGCGGTTTCGTTGGCGGCTTTGCTGGACAAACGCATTAAGCTGCTGGATTTCTGTGGCTATGTGGTTTCGCAGGTCATGGGTGCAATCGTTGGTGCGGCTCTGCTGTTTTTGGTGTCCGACATCGCAGGCATTGACCACACCGGTGCGTTGGGTAGCAATGCAGTGGCGGGTGCTGGCGGCATTGGTGGCGCATTTTTGGTGGAGGTCATTCTCACCTTCGTCTTTGTGCTGGTGATTTTGGGCGTAACGGCCGACAAAAACAAAGGCAGCGTGGCAGGCATCGTCATTGGTCTTTCGCTGACCTTTGTGCACATTGTGGGCATTCCGCTCACGGGCACGTCGGTTAACCCTGCACGCAGCATTGGCCCCGCGATTTTCGCTGGCGGGCAAGCGCTGACGGATTTGTGGGTGTTCATCGCGGCTCCCCTAGTGGGCGTGGCACTGGCTGTGTTGGTATACAAAGTGGTGAAAGAGAAAGTTAAGGCTTAAATAATACGTTCATCCCCTTGCTTTCGAGAGAGGGGTATTTTTTTGAAAAAAACGCTTGACATTGCCGCCGCGGCATGGTTTATAATCAATTTTAGAGAGAGGAGGTGCGGCCATGTTGCGCATTGGTCAAGCAGCAAAACAATTCGATTTATCCAACCGAACGCTGCGTTATTGGGAAGAGATGGGCATTTTGCACAGCGAACGTGCAGACAACGGCTATCGTTATTACGACAGCGAAAACGAGCGGCGTATCCAGCAAATTGTGCTGCTGCGCACGTTGCAATTGCCCATTGCCGAAATCGAGCGGATATTCTTGTCGCAGGATGTGGCAATAGCGGTGCAAGCGCTCAGCGCCCACGCAAGCCATTTGCGTCAAGAATCCGCTGACTTAAATGACCTAGCGCAACTGGTGGAAGAATTGCGTCAGCGGCTGACCGAAACGCCTGATCTGCTGCAAGCACTTTTGCCAGCTATTGCAAAAAGCAACAAGCCGCGCCTTAAATCTTTTCTCTCTGAAAGGATTTTCGTCATGCCAAAGAAACTCGACAACGTGCGCATTGTTCGCCTGCCCGCCATGACCGTGGCGGCCTACCGGGCTGAAAGTGCCACGCCGGAGAACGACTGCGCTGCCGTGCACGACAAATTTGTGCGGGAAAACAACCTGCATCAGCGCAGCTGCTTTCGGCAATTCGGCTTCAACAACCCCAACCCCAGCGAGGGCAACCCGATTTATGGCTACGAACTTTGGGTGACCATTCCCGATGACTTTGATGTGCCCGCCCCTCTTGAGAAAAAACAGTTCGGTGGCGGACTATACGCCTCTATCCCCACCCACATGAACGAAATCGGCGAACGCTGGACACAGCTCTATCACTGGGCTGAAAAAAGCGACCAGTATCGGCCAACCGATGCGCATCAATGGCTGGAGGAGTGTATCGACTTTGAGACGTTCAATTCGCCAGACGCTGAAGAATGCACCATGCAGCTGGACTTGCTGCTGCCAATCAAACCCAAATTAGGAGGTCAAAATGAACATTGAAATCGAAATCTTGGAATTGAAACCAGAGTTGACTCTTGTTTACAAAGCGCACACAACTAATTCTAAATCAGATAAAGTCATCAAAACAGGTATCAGCATGGTCAGCGCCTATCTAGAGCAGTTAGGCGTGCAACCAACTGGAGCACCCTATGTCGCCTACCTGAACTGCGCCAAGGACTGGTCTAAGTTTGACGTGGAAGTTGGCTTCCCTGTTGCTGAAGCGGTGGCAGAACAAGACGGTCTGTGTATGAGCCAAACCCACGCAGGCAAAGCGGTGGTGGCCATGCATCAAGGCTCGCACCGCTCGCTCAACACAACCTACGGCAAAATGTTTGCGTTTATGCAAGAGCATTCCCTAGCATTCACGGGCACATTTTATGATTGTTATCTGACTGACCCAGCAACAACGCCAACCAAAGAAATGCAAACAAAAGTGATCATTCCCATATAATCACAAACACGCACTCAGTTTTGCTGGGTGCGTGTGTTTGTGCTCTTATCATTAATGCTTGCAATTGTGCTATTAAGTATGGTATACTCGTGTAGAAAACAGCAAAGATGGAGGAGGCTTCTTGAAATTGGCTAAACGATTCGCAATATTGCTGACGATTTTTGGAATCTTAATGGCGTTTGTAGTCACCGCATTGACATTTGAACCCGCATGGTTTGAAGAGGCGATTGCCTTGATGGAGCAAGAGCAAGATGCCCCCGCATGGTTTGAAGAAGTGGTTGCTTTGGTGGAGCAATTCAACCAAAGCCACGGCGGCACAGGGCAGTTGATGGTAACACGCTTTGTTGCATGGGTGACCATTACTGGTGAGGTGCAAAATGCCACACGCGGGCTTGCGCTGCCCAACACAGAGGTGCGATGGGATGCACGACTGCATGGCCAAACACAAGGCGAGCCTTTGTTGCAGGCAGAAACTGTTCGGTTGTTGCAACAGACCGACTTGGCTACGGATGGCATTGCTGTGCAAGCGGGCAGCATTAGCATGGAAGGCGGCGTGGTGCGCGGGCATTTGCAGTTGCAAGAAAGTGAGCTTTGGATGAGGTTCGAGCGAATCGTATCCGCTGTGCGCATTGAAAATGATGCAGTGCTGCACGGTAACATATATGCGGTGGGAGAAGATATTACGGTTAGCCACACAGCACAAGTGCATGCCGAAACCATCGCGGGGCATTTGCGTGTGAGCTGGGCGGATGCCAGGGTCAGCGTAATCAACACGCAGCAACTGGGTGCTGTGCGCATTGCGTGCCGCGATTCAGTGGATTTTCTCGACCAAATTCCTGGCTACATACTTGACTTGGGCGGAGATTATCTAACTGTGTTTGGCGAAGTGCATGCGGGAAATATACGCATATGGGCCGCAACGTTATATGTGCCTGAAGGCAGCACCTTGGTGGTGCAACGGCTGCAATACAGCCCGCATTGTAGACTAATCATTGAGGGCACACTGATTGCTCACGAACGTGTGCGCGACCGTGATCATTATGCCATGGTGCTTTTGGTTGTGTTTGTCATCCCTGCGGCGCTGGTAATGCTGATTATCGCGCTGGTGATTGTTGTTGTGCGGTGCCGAAAAAACAAACGGCTGCGCAAGCAACTCCAACGCGCAGATTCATAGGCGATTGCACGCACTCGTTAGAAGAGTGCGTGTATTTTCATTACTCTAATAAGTACCCCCGCAGCCGTTGCAAAATCGCCTTTTCGCGGCGGCTCACCTGCACCTGCGTCATGCCGAGCTCTTCGGCGGTGCGGCTTTGCGTCATCGCCTGAAAATAGCGGCATTCCACCAGTCGACGCTCGCGTTCATCTAGGGTGTTCATCACCTGGTGCAGCGCGAGCTTGTCCACAATTTCGCCCGCCTGCGATGGCACCGGCAGGTCAAACTGGCTTTGCCCGCTGTCGTCGCTGCTGGTGAGTGACATCACGGGCATGGCGCTGCCCAGCAGCATGGCTGCTTCGCTGATATCCAATTCGGCCAATTCAGCAAGTTCGCTGATGCTTGGCTCGCGGCCAAGTTGTTCGGCAAGCTGTTCCTTTTGGCGCAGCAGATCGCGGGCTTTTTCGCGCGTGGTGCGGCCGACTTTCACCGCGCCGCCTTCGCGAAACAACCGTTTGATCTCGCCCAGAATCACCGGCACGGCATAGGTGGAAAACGCAAGCCCGCGCGTGCTGTCAAAGCCGTCGGCGGCTTTGATGAGACCCACTGAGCCTGCCTGCACTAGGTCGTCAAACTCAACTCCCCTGCCCTGCAATTTGCGTGCGCAGGCATAGACCAAGCCCATGTTTTGCTCAACAAAAGTGTTTCGCTGCGTGGTATTAAGCTCAGCCGTCATTACGCTTACCCTTAATATGTTTGCCCATGGTGATGGTGGTGCCTTTGCCGGGGCTTGAGCGTACGCGCAGGTTATCCATGAAGCTCTCCATCACAGCAAAGCCCAGCCCGGCACGTTCGTCGCCCAGTGAAGAATAAAGCGGCTGCCGAGCCAGTTTAATGTCCTCAATGCCGCGGCCTTGGTCTTTCACGAACACACGGAAAAAGCCATCCACATAAATGCCCGCCCATAGGGTAATTTTACCTGTGCTGTCGGGATAAGCGTGTACGATGGCGTTGGTGACGGCTTCGCTCACCGCAGTTTTGATGTCGGTGAGTTCTTCCACAGTGGGGTCCAGCTGTGCGGCAAAGGCAGACACTGTGGCGCGCGCAAAGCTTTCGTTCACCGAGCGGCTGTCTAGCACCAGCTTCATTTGATTGACGAGGGTGTGTTTGTTATGTTTCATGCAGAGATTTCCTCCTTTTGTTTAAGCAATGCGAGGGTTTGCAGGTTGGCCATTTGCATCATGCGCAGCCCAGTGGGTGAAAGATTCACTACCTCTAGGGCGGCGTCATAGGCCATGAGCAATTTGTAGCGCCCCATCACGAGACCCACTGCCGAGCTGTCCATGAAGGTCACGGCGGCGAAGTCTAGCCGAACGCGCGGCGGGCGCAGCTTGGCAATGGCTTGATCAATGGGTTGGCGCACTGCAGCTGCATTGTGATGGTCTATTTCACCTGTCAGGTATGCCGTCAAGCGATTTTTTTCGTAGCGGATATCCATAGCATATTTTACCTCCTCGTTGCGTATACATATAATTTAGCACAATAGCCGTGCGAAGTTTCGGGAAATTTGCGGTGCTTGACTAGAATTTGTATGCGTGGTATAATATGAATATGAGAATGATTGAACTGATCTTGATCGCCTTGGGCCTGTCGATGGATGCCTTTGCCGTGGCCGTGTGCAAAGGGCTGAGTTTGCCGAAAGTTCGGCTGCGCCACATGCTTGTGGTGGGGCTTTATTTTGGTGTATTCCAAGCGGTCATGCCGCTGCTGGGATGGCTACTGGGCGCACGCTTTGCGGGCTATGTGCAAGCCATCGCACCCTGGATTGCTTTTGTGCTGCTGGCGATCATCGGCGCAAAGATGATTTGGGAAAGCCGCAAAAAAACCGAAGAAGACTGCAACCCCTCACTGGGCTTGCGGGTGATGCTCCCCTTGGCCATTGCCACCAGCATCGATGCATTGGCCACGGGTGTGACTTTCGCCTTTTTGCAGGTGAATATCATCCCCGCGGTGCTGCTGATTGGCGCAATCACGCTTGGGATGAGCATGGTTGGGGTGAAAATTGGCAATGTGTTTGGGCTGCGGTTTAAGAGCCGCGCTGAGCTTGTGGGCGGCATCATTTTAATTGTGATGGGTCTGAAAATTTTGGTGGAACATCTTGCGTTTTCGGGCTAGGTGTGTTATACTATATAGCATGAAGATTTTGCTTGCGGTTTTGCTGTGCCTAGCCATGCTGGGCATGTTTGCGTGTGCGGTGAATGAAACTGTGCCCGCGCAGCAAGAAATCACGCAGCAAGAACCACAACGAACAGGGCAACGCACTGTGCGAGAACGTGCAAGCGTTCACGAAAGTATGCCAGAGTTCACCTTTGCGTTCACTGGCGATGGGTACGTGTTTCCGCTTACTCCTTACTGCGACTGGCCAAGTGGCTTTCTTAGCATCACCAATATTGATATTTCCAGTGAAGATGGATTTCATCAGCATATTACACTCGAACCTGTCCGCCATTCGGGGTATATTGACGGTTTTGGCGACCTCAATCAAGATGGATATCTTGACTTTTGGCTGGTGGCGGGGGAAGCTGTTTGGTTGTGGTGTCCTCCAACAGGAAAATTTGTAGAAAATGACACCTTGCGTGAATTTGCACCGTTTGGCTTTGATTGGGATACTGGCCTGTTGTTCAGGGGACAATCACCCGGCGACCTATATAGTAAATTTTATCGTTATCAAGATGGCGAAATAGCGCTAGCGTGGCAACAACGCCGTACTCGTTGCCCAGAGACCAATAATGTGATATATGAATATTTTGAGCGAATAGGCGATGAGATGGTGCTTGTTCAACGAGATACTATTGATGGTCAGCGAATTTTTTTTCATTTGATGGAAAGTGAAGTGTTAGTTGATAGAGCTGTGCGCACTTTTGAAGCAGTTAATCAAATTCCGCGACGAATACACGATTGAACACCCCAATATGGAGGACAGAATGACCCACCCCACCATCACCCAAATCGCGCCCGCAGTGCAGTGCGTGGCCGTGCAAACTGGGCAGTTCAAAACCGCGCGCATGGTGCTGCAACTGGCACTGCCGCTGCGGCGCAATCAACCCGCCCAAACGGCGGCCAATGCCCTGCTGCCGTTCTTGCTGCACCGTTGCAGTGCAGCCTATCCCACCCCGCGCAAGCTGGAGCAAAAGCTCGCCGAGCTATATGGCGCAGTGCTCAGCGCAAACGTGAACAAGCTGGGCGAGGCACAGATTTTGTCTATCGGCCTCACCGCCATGGATGATCGCTTCGCATTGGCGGGCGAGAAAATCGCCGAAGAATGTGCCGCGCTGCTGCTAGATTTGCTGTTCAATCCGGTCATCAACGAAAGCACCGTGGAACTAGAAAAACGCCTGCTCATCGAGCGCCTGGAAAGCGAAGAAGGCGATAAATGGAAATACGCCGCGCAGCGTGCCGAGGCGCTCATGTGCAGCGAGGAGGCCTATGGTCTGCACCCGCTGGGCGAAAAAGAGGCCGTTGCGGCACTCACCGTTGATGACATTCAAGCGGCTTGGGAGCGCATGCTCATCGCCGCGCCCATGCAGCTAACGATGGTCAGCAATGCCGCCTGCGAGCCCGTTTGCCACGCTTGGCGTGAGCGATTCGCCAGCCAAACGCGTCAGCCTGCCATGCCGCAAACACAGTTTATCGCCACACCCGGCGACGTGCGCAATTTCCGTGAAGAGCAACAAATCGAACAGGCCAAGCTGACGATCGGTTTTCGTGCTGGCGTGAATTCTGCCAGCGAAAACGACTATGCCCTGCGTGTTGCCACCGACATTTTTGGCGGCGGCATTCACAGCAAGCTATTCCTCAGCGTGCGTGAAAAACTCAGCTTGTGCTATCATGTTAGCGCGCAGCAGCATCGCCACAAAGGCTTGGTGATGGTGCGTGCGGGCATTGATACCGAAAAATTTGACGAAGCCCGCGTGGCCATTTTGGATATGTTGGCGCAGGTGCAGGCGGGCGACTTTTCGGCAGAAGACCTCGCTACCTCACAGCGTAGCATGTGTGACAGCTACACCACCTACACCGACCTGCCTGAAACCCTCGCCGCTTGGTATGGCATGGGGCTGCTGAGCGGCGAGCATGTTACCCCGCAGCAGGCTTGTGCGCACATCAACGCCGTCACGCGCGAGCAGGTGATTGCCGCCGCGCAAGGCATTGCCCTAGACAGCGTGTATCTATTGGCCACAAAGGAGGGTGCAAATGAGTAAACTTGCTTGGGAAAAAATCACCGACTCCATTTTAGACGAAACTTATTACCGCGCCCAGCACCCCGCCGGGCCCGAAATTCAGGTGTGCCCTAAGCTAGGTTACACCAGCGCCTACGCCATGTTTTCTACGAAATATGGCTCGATTGACACTGCGATTGTTAAAGGCGATAGCGTCATCCAGCTGCCCGAGGGCACCGCGCATTTTCTGGAGCACAAGCTGTTTGAAGGCGATGACGGCGAGGATGCCTTCACGCGGTTTTCGCAAACCGGCGCCAGCCCCAATGCCTACACCAGCTTTGACCAAACCTGTTATCTCTTTAGCTGTGCCACCGAGTTTCGCAAAAACTTCGAGATTCTGCTTGACTTCGTGCAAGCACCCTACTTCACCGAGGAAACCGTGCAAAAAGAGCAAGGCATTATCGGTCAAGAAATCCGCATGTGCAACGATAGCCCCGGCCGCAACGTGTTTTTTGGGCTGATGAAAGCGCTGTTCCCCACGCATCCCGTGCACATTGAGGTGGCGGGCACCGAGACCTCAATCGCTGAAATCACCGCCGAGTTGCTGCACGATTGTTACCGCCATTTCTACAACCTGCACAACATGGTCATCACCGTGGCAGGCAATGTGACCCTTGAAGAAGTGGCCGCCATCTGCGACGAACAGCTCAAGCCCTGTGATGGCTCCCCTGCTGTGCGCCCGCGCATGGCCGACC